>Ga0136558_1000016_pt1 | contig 97448 bp, 101 predicted proteins | sample AntRauTorckE6833_FD_101391 | JGI IMG/M metagenome (GOLD analysis project Ga0136558, IMG submission 101391) | Saline lake microbial communities from Rauer Islands, Antarctica - Metagenome Torckler E6 #833 | ecosystem: Environmental > Aquatic > Non-marine Saline and Alkaline > Saline | place...
GGATGCGATTTTTTCATAATTTAATACCACTCCTGTTCGCGTATTGCTTGCAGGCCGTCAACCACAAACACTGCGGGGTGGGCATAAAACACCGACTGCCTCTCAAGCTCAGCAGGCTTTACAATGTACACTTTCTTTTCTTGTCGCTCCGCAGTAGAAGCCAGCGCGGCCCCGAGCTCAACAGCCGCACCTAGAACACGCTCGGTCGGGAACAATACAAACACATCGCTATCGATTGCAGCGTTTATCATGGCAGTTGCTGCTGGCTCTGACACCTCTCGATGGTCTAGATATGGTCGTGGCAGTCGGCCCTGTTCGAACCATTTCTCTAACACGGTGTGTCCCCGTAGCTCTAGTTCGTCTGCAAAACCTGCAATTGTGCCTTCATTACCGGCAATTTTACCCGCTAGATACACCGATTTTGGTTCAGTTTGCTCGTAATCAGTCATAGGTTCAGTATACTGTACGTATATGGCTAAAAAACGCAATAAACGTTACCAGGGCGACGACGCCAAACGCCAACGACCGAAAGTAAAGAAGGTTGTAGTCGAAGACAAATCGCGTCTGCAGCGCTGGTACGAAGACAACAAAAACGAAATCAAGATTAAGGGCGTCCAAATCGGACTAGTGGCTATAGTTGGCTTTATCGTCTGGGGTGTGTGGACACTAATTGCCTAGTTGGTCGGCTCTTCGTTCGTCGCCACGGCACTTAGTGCAAACCTGAAACCAAACGTACTGCCCTCTCCGATTTCTGATTCAAATATAATAAATCCACCCTGAGCAGTGATAACTTTTTTAGCCAAAAACAGACCAAGACCAGTGCCGTCCGGACGAACTCGTTTGGCATTTTCTGCACGATAAAACTTGGTAAACAGGTTGTTTAGAGCTTCTTTCGGCACACCAATACCGTTATCCTTTACCTGTAATTCAACTGCATCAGCTGTAACATGATAATCGATGACAACCTCACTGCCTCGCTCGGAGTAATAGATAGCATTATCAATAAAGTTCATAATTACTTGTTTAAGCTTATTGGCATCGAGATTTAGAACAGGGTCTTTATCGCCTAGCTTAGCAGTGAGCTTTATGTCGCGTGCTTCAGCGGTGAGACTAAGCTGTTTTATTTCGTTCTCTATGACTGATTTTAATTTTACTGGCTTTTTATCAATCACAAACTTACCAGTATTAATGCGCGACGCATTTAATAAATCAGAGATGAGGTAAACCATGCGCTCAGAGCTAGCGAAAGCCGACTCTACGACCTGTTGTTGTTTTTCGTCCAGTTTACCAAGATCACCATCACTCAACATCGACAAATAGCCCTTAATTGTTGTCAGTGGTGTCCGCAGCTGGTGTGATGCCATTGAGATAAAGTCATCCTTAGCGTGATCAAGTTCACGTAATTTTTTATTCTTTTCTCTAAGGTTATTTGTTGCAATTTTAATCTTTTTCTTCAGAGTTTCATTAAATTGCTCAATCTCGGCAAAGTTTTTAGCGTTTTCAAGTGCAATTGCTAATTCTTTGCTAGCAATAGTCAAAAGATCAATATCCTGGCTTGTATAAATCGATCCGCTGGCTTTTGACCCAAACAATAAAAAACCAACAGCCACGCCCTGTGTTTTAATTTTTACAGCTAAATCTATATTATGCTTCTTTAATAAATTCTTTCCCCCGTTAAGGTCATCGGATATGCTTACTGTCTTTTTCAGTCTTTTCAATCCTTTTACAGATGGATACTCCTCGCGCTCATCTGTTGAATAGCTATAAAAGACTTTACTTTCATCGAATACAAGCAATTGCACATGTTGTGATCTAATAGCATCCATCAGCAAGCCTGTAACTTTTTCAGCTATCACTTTAATTTCAATCTCTTCAGCTAATATATCACCTAAAATTTTAATTTTAGTTTGAGTATTGTAGCCATCTCGGAAAAAAACACGATTTGTTACACGATCAAAGAACTGCTTGAGGGGCTGAAACGTAAGAGCGAGCAATGCCGCACTAAACATTGACACAACCTGTTGGGTTCGAGTGTATTCAATATCTTCAAAAATCCAGCCAAGAAGCACAAAAACAACAAAACTATAGATGCTAACTAATGTTATTAATACAAGAATGTAGGCTAATGCCCTAGCAGCCAAAAGTCTGATATCGAGAAGTTTATGTTTAACAATTGCAAAAGTAGCGAATGAAGAAAAGAAAACCACAGACAGAGCCCCCAACTCTGCAGCTTCAACATACCCTAGTAAAGGTAGGACGGCATTAAAAATTAACGCCGGAACAACACTCAATACTATCCCCCAATAGATATACGTTAACTGCTGCTTCTTCTGATGATTTGCATTTTTCTTTGCCTTTATCAAAATCCAGCTACCAATGAAAAAGTTATAGATTATCATTGGAATCGCAACAAAATATAAACTTCCAAAAACAATCTCACCGTTAACTAGTCCTGCATTAAGATCTGTGAAACTAAGTGCGGCAACAACTACAGCCATTAACCATAGAAGTAATTTTTGATAGTTTTTCTGTTTCTGGGATGCTACAAAATGCACACAAAATTTCCAATACATAAGAGACAACAAATATGCTGCCGGCAATGCAAGCCTGGAGAATCTCAATTCATCATTTACAGTGGTTGTTTGATTTGCTAGCAAATTGAATAACAGCCAAATAAAGCCCGTAAACAAAAATCCAGCTAAAAAAAGATTTGCCTTATTCTTATGATTACTGACGATAATTATTGCAGTTAGCAAAATTAAAATAAGACCGAAAAAAACTAATGCAAAATTAAGAAGCATAGAAACATTATACGTTTAGCATAAGTGTTTTAACAATTATGTATTAGTTTGCTGCTACTACCTCATCGTTTACAAACCAATCATAAAGTTCTGGAAGTTGATGCTCCATAGCTTCCGCAACTTCACTCAAGCTCATAATGAACGGGGCACACATTCCGCCCTGATAGTATGATTCTGGACCTAGCTGGACAAATTTAAAGCTAAATTTCTCATTCATTTCAACCACTCTTTCAGGTTCCATTATTATCCCCCACGTATCTACTTCACGGTTAACAGCATCTCTATATGCAAGCCTCCACATGTTTGCCGAAAGTATGCCTCTAGGGATTTCGCTGGAATCATGATCCACTCCCAATGTTCCTACTTCCTCAATTTTACCTAAGCTACAGGCAGTTAGTGTTTCGACTTTTCTTTCTGAATCAAAAAAATCCATTGTAGTGAATGGGGGCGGATACAGTTCGCCGCCATGAAATATTCTAGTGAATCCCAAGCATTCCTCATCTAAAAATGCCGCAAAAACTGATGAACACTTTTTGTACTTGTCATATTCATCGATTGAGCCAAAGCCATTTGTTGACCATATTGCTGCTTCAAGTTCTTCGACTTTCTCTAATTGATCTCGACCTGTAACAAGACTTACTTTGGTGTCAAAATATTCTAAAAAATGTTCCAAATTAGACTTAGATTGAATCTCAGCTCTTCTAATTGCCTGGCTGATTTCCTGTTCTTTGCCTGATGGAGTAGGTGTCGTCATAAAACTAATCTTTAAAGAAACTTGGCTTATTATCCCAATTAGTAGCTTGATAGACAGCCACGACTAAGGCACATACCGGCCGATCCTTGCAAACATTGCCCTGCAGTACCATCTTTTTTTCTCCGAAATCTATACCACGACCTAAACACAAAGCGTCTAAACTATCTTCTATGTCTTGTTTAACTGTAGATTTACTGTGTCCATGATGCTCAACGAACAAGCCCTTTTTAGATTTTGGATCTTGCACCCACCCAATACCCGCCCATGCTTCAGTATTTGGAACACTCGTGCGCTCTTGAGCAATAACAACGTGAAGTTTATCCCCCCAGTCTCCAGGAACTTCCATAATCCCTTTCTCTTCAATTACTATTTCTGTTTTTGGAGGAATTATAGAACTCAAATATATAAGATTGTAATTAGCAATTCCCGCATCTAATAGCGATGAGTCAAATGCAGATAATTCCGTTGGTCCTGCACCTTTTCCTTTTGAGATTTTAATTTTCATTGATTTCTCTCTTGTCCCGAAATTTAGAAATTGAATTTTTAGCAAATTTAAATGTATAACCTACTGTAATGGCACCAAGCCAAAATTTCCAGTCAGAAGCTGTATCTACAACAAACTGCGCCTGACTCTCTAGTCCTATTGATTCTAACTTGTTAATACCACCTGCTGCTAAATAGCCTACTGCACCGCTGAATGACGCGATGAGAGCTGAAGCGCCCAGGGCGCGCCTTGTTCCTTCCTTGGTGCTTTTGTCGCGACCTTCAATGCCTTTCTTGGCAACTAGCACACCTGCACCGAGTCCTAAAGAGGTTAAAGAGTCCAGAATAAACGAAGGTTTCTCATCGTCTTTATTGGCGGACAGGCTTAACTTCGAGCGAACTTTTTCAATAACATTTTTATTCTCATGAACACCATAGGCAATTGCAACACCAGAAACAGCCTCTATTGCAAAAGTGGCTGCGCTTACAGCTAATCCTACAGTTACCGCGCTCTCACTACTGTCTAGGACATTTGCTCCTATATTTGTTCTTATTATCTCGTTAAGCGGGCTTTGCTCAAAAGCCAACAAGCCAAGCGAAGTTGCTGCTATAGCTTTCGTTTTCATGCTGGACTGACCTGGATAGAACTCTTCTGAGCTTTCATGATCTTTCATAAAATATATTTTATAATATTTTTATAATTTATCAAAATATAATCATGATCTACTATGCTAAAATATAAAATATGGCAAAAATAGCTCTCATCGAAGACGACATGGCTATCGTGCAGATGTACCGCATGAAGTTCGAGGCTGAAGGTTACGATGTAGTAACTGCCGGTGACGGACAAGCCGGCCTAACACTTCTCAGTAACACTAATGTTGATATCGTATTACTAGACCTAATGATGCCGAACATGAACGGCGACGAGATGCTTGAAGAGCTCCGTAAGACAGACTATGGCAAAAACCTACCAGTCATTATCCTGACAAACATGGGCGAAAACGAAGCACCGAACTCAATCAAGCAAGATGAGCTAGTCAAAGACTTCATCCTCAAAGCCTCAATGACACCGAAAGACGTCGCCGAGACTGTTGCTGGCGTACTCGATAGCTAAACATTAATGGAAATAACCCTTCAATCATCAACAAACTTAGTTGATGACATTTGGCAGTTTCAGTTTACTCGTCCTGCTGCATTGACGTTTGATGCTGGAGATTACGTCGAACTTGGACTGAATAATGTCGGTGGGCGTTGGCTGTCGATCGCATCTAGTCCAAGCAACAGCAACTCGCTAGATTTTATAACTAAGATTTCAGACCAAAGGAGCAAGTTTAAACAGAAACTGCAGCAATTGACGCCTGGTGACAACGTCATAATTTCTCCGGCAATTGGCAACTTTAATCTACCCCGCTCCGACAACAAACATTTGTTGTGGGTGGCTGGTGGAATTGGCATCACTCCATATCTATCGATGGCGCGCTGGCTGGCTGACCAAACTGAGCGAAAGCCTACAATCAACCTGTTTTATGCTGCAAATCCTAATCAACACATATTTATAGATGAATTGAAGTCAATTGTGCACGATGTTACCAAACAGGAGACTCGCCCCCTTTATGAACAACTTCAGCCATTCATAACAGATCAAAATATCATCTACCTCAGCGGACCACAACCACTGTGCGAGCAGTTAAATGAGAGTTTGCTCGGTAGTGGCGTTAAACGTTCACGAATAAAGCTCGATTATTTTGAGGGCTACGACACGCTATAATGGAACTATGAAAATAGCATTAATCGCTGGTGGCGCGGCCGACGAACATGAAGTGTCACGCAACTCAGCAGCAAATGTAAAGCAAGCACTCGGCGACCACGATGTAGTGTCGGTCGTTATTGATAAAGACCTTACGCTGTGGAATGTCGGAGAAAAGTCTCTAACGCCCGCTCAAGCACTACACTTTCTACAGAGTGAAGTTGATGTGGCGCTACCGATGCTCCATGGTCTATTTGGTGAAGACGGGATTATCCAAGGTGCGCTTGAAGCAACAGGAATCCCGTATACCGGATCAGATGTCGCAGCGTCAGCTCTGGCGATAGATAAATTTACAGCCAGCTTAGTCGCACATGAGGCCGGACTACAAATGCCACGCACTATCGCTATTCACCGCAAACAACCAACGGAAGAGCTCGATATGGAATTTCCAGTTATTATCAAACCACGGACTGGTGGATCAACCGTTGGAGTTTCGATTTGTGAGGACACCGAACAACTGCGCAACAGAATCGAAAACAGTAACTACGAAGAGTTAATTATCCAGCAAGTTATTGTTGGTCGTGAATTCACATGTGGAGTCATAGAAATGAGCGACGGCCAGTTGCAGCCACTACCGCCGAGTGAAGTAATCATAGATGGTTTGTTTGATTATGAAGCCAAATACAGCGAGGATAGTTCAGCCCAGGAAATCACCCCACCTGATGTGACCGCTAACGAATGCAGTCTAATTCAGTCTGCTGCCATCACCGCCCATAACGCACTTGGCTGCAATGGTATTACTCGTAGTGATTTTATTTTAGATAATGACAACGGGTTGTTCTATATCGAAACCAACACCTGCCCCGGTATGACTAAACGTAGTTTTATTCCAGCAGAAATTAAAGAAGCCGGGCTAAAAATGAGCGATATACTAACTGAACAATGTAAAATAGCCATTGACAGATGAACCGTCGGATAAAAAACATTGGTTTCGCATTCCTTTCACCGCTATTTCGCGGACTAGCAAAACAGCTGTTAAAGCGCCACCAGCCAACTGTGATCGCCATCACTGGTAGCGTCGGAAAAACAAGCACTAAACGTGCCGTAGCTGCGGTGGTAGAAGGTGTCTATCGTACTCAGTGGCACCAGGGCAATTACAACTCGGAGCTCGGTCTACCGCAAGCACTATTTGAAGTCGAGTCGCCGAAATTGATTCTAAACCCGCTAGCATGGCTACATAACCTCGCAATAATGGTTTGGCGGCTACTATTCTGGAACTATCCCTACGAACTGCTCGTATTAGAGCTGGGTATCGATAGGGTTGGCGATATGGAGTTGTTTGCTCGCTACATCGAGGCTGATATTGGTATTATTACCGCTGTACAACCAGCCCATGTAGCAGGAATTGGCAGCTTAGAGACAATCTATGAACAGAAGACAATGATGGCTAATTTTTCTAAGCAGGTTATTGTCAATGGTGATGATGAGCTGCTCAGCCAACGCATGAAGCCTAGAGATAGTGTTCTAAGCTACGGTTTCGATTCGACCAACACCACCACACCAGACGAAACCCAGACAACTAAGGACGGTATTTCGGTAATTACTATCGATGGCCACGAGATTACGACCTCACTGGTAGGCAAGCACAGCCTACTACCACTACTAGCAGCTTGGACGGTTGGCGATATACTCGATATTGACCCCGACGAACGTGTGAGCAAACTCGAAGAACTTCAGCCTTTTTCCGGCCGCATGAACCTATTGGACGGCAAGCATGGTAGCTTAGTCATCGATGACAGCTATAACGCCGTTACTCCTCAGGCTGTAATCGCTGCTTTAGACAGCCTGGCTCAGCTACCAGCTCAGCGCCGACTAGCTGTACTGGGCAACATGAACGAACTCGGCGATCTAGCACCCGAATTACACAAAAAAGTCGGTACATACGTAGCTAAACTTGACCTCTACCAGCTCATAACAATTGGCGATACCGCTAGACAATATTTGGCCGCTACTGCAATTGATACAGGCATGGCTAAAGATTCGGTTATCAGCTTCGATTCGCCATATGAAGCCGGACACTACCTAGCCCCGCTACTGAAAAGAGGCGATGTTGTATTGGTCAAAGGCAGCCAAAACGGCGTATTCGCCGAAGAAACTACCGCATTACTACTAAAAAATGATGCTGACCGCAATCAGCTCGTCAGACAAGATGCGTTCTATCAAAAAATTAAACATCAACAATTTAACAGTAGCGAATAGACTATAGGGTCGCTACTACAAATATTCCTGAGTAAAAACTGTTGTAGCGTCGATCACATTTTCAAACAACGCACACACAGTTAGCGGGCCAACGCCGCCCTTTTTCGGTGTGATTTTGATGTCGTTGCGATCGTAGACAGCTGGCTCTAAATCGCCAACCACTGCCCCGTTGACGCCGGCAGTCCCAGCATCAACCACTACAGTTTCCGACGTAACCCAGTCGTTCTTTATCAGTTCTGGCTGTCCAGTTCCGCTAATGACAATGTCTGCACTTGTAACGATTTCTGCCAAATTGTTAGTCGATATATCACAGCGCACTACATCGAGTCCGCTAGATTCCAATAAATCGCTCAACGGCGCACCAACCAATCGTCCCTGGCCAATAACTGCGATTTTCTGCCCTCGTAGTTCGATGTTGTAACCGGCCAACAACCAAGAAATCGCAGTGGCAGTCGCTGACGTAAAACCAGTGTCTTGCGTTAGTGCATCAACATCCTTGTTAGCATCGACCGTATTCACCACAGTGTCGGTTTCAATCGGATCATCGAGTGGTAATTGCACTATGATGCCGTGAACATCATTGTTTTGATTTAGTTCATCAATGACATTGATTACTTTCGACTGATCAACCATAAAGTGCTCGACATCAATGCCAATGTCTTGACCGTATTCCTGCTTCAAGCGAACATAAGTGTCGATAACGGGGTCTTCTTTGGTCTGAACGATACACAGACGGGGCGTTAACGGAAGCTGCTGCACTTGCCGAGCCTGGCGAGCTTTGATAAAGCCCGCCAAATCAGAGCCATTCAATATTTTTGGTTTAAATTTTGCCATATGAGTGACAGTATACAGTGTCAAATTAAAATAAACAGTGGTCAAAGCTACATCCTGTTTGTTAAACTAGTCGCATATGTGCGCCCTTAGCTCAGCTGGATAGAGCGTCTGGCTTCGGACCAGAAGGTCGGGGGTTCGAATCCCTCAGGGCGTACCAAACAGGCTATACATCAAAATCAATTTACTATTGTTATTTTACCGAGGATTAGTCCATTCCGACTAAACGAGATCCGAGCCAGAATCCCTGCCACTTTCTGATATAATTTGGATATGAATACTACTGTTTTTGGAGCAAATGGCAACGTTGGCCAATTCGTAGTTAAAGAGCTAGTTGAGCGTGGCCACAGCGTCGTTGCCGCAACCCACAACACAAATCCATTTGAAAATTTAGAACAAATCAAAACTGTTGAAGTAGATGTATTCGACTCAAACTCAGTCAACAATGCAGTTAACGGTAGCAACGCTGTTATCAGCTGCCTGGGTAGCTGGGGGACACAGTCAAAAAAGATTCTTACTGAAGGCATGAAAGCCATAATTCCAGCAATGGAAGCTACTAAAATTACACGTATTGTCACCGTAACGGGTGCTGCAGCCAAGCTACCCGATGAAGACTTTGGACCTATTGATAGTATTAACCGAAAAGTACTAAGGCTCGTCGCAAAACAAGTTGTCGATGACGGCGAACAACACTTACGACTATTACAGCAAAGCCCACTTGCCTGGACTAGTCTCCGCTCGCCAGTAATGAACAATTTCGGCCAGTTCACCTACAAACTAACAAGCAACTCGCCGCTACCGACGCAAACTATCAATCGTCAAGCCGTAGCGTGCGCCCTTGTCGACCTTGTCGAATCTAAAGAGCATTTAAAGCAAGCGCCTTTTATAGCACGAGATTAGCGAATGTAGTCAGATTTTGACCGAAATAACTGTCAATAAAGTCTTTTGTTGCTCGTATTGAGTATTTCTCGCGCAGTATTAATAGTTCGCTGCGTTTCAGGATTATCATGAGGGAACAAGATGCAAACATCAAAAAGTCTCGTAGCATTAAACCCTGCTCGCTTAGCAGCCTCGACTTCCTGTTCGCTAGCGGTGAAGGCGAGTTTGCTGTTTTTTGAGAGCCTATAAACACTCGTGGCCGGCTTTTGCTCGCCCGTGCACTGATACGCTACTGCGCCGACGTCTAATTCTTGTCTTGGATACTCGCCACTAACGCCCTGGTCGCCCGCACGAATATAGTCAAACACTGTCAATTGAGAGCTGGTTAGCGGGATAGTTGCGCGACTTGTGGCGTAATCAGCATCAAGCAGGCCATACCCGTATTGTGTGTTGCGAACATCAGAGCCGCTCAACATCGATTTGTCTGTGGATTCAAGCAACAATGATTTTAGTTGCAACGGTGACAGCTCTGGGTGATAACTAACTAAACGACTAAGCACCCCGCTAACAACCGGAGCGGCTAGAGAAGTTCCTGAAGCGTATTGATACAAACCTGTTTGATTAGCGCTACTCCAGCTTGAAGTATATAGACTGACTCCCGGTGCTATTACATCTTGCTCGACTCCATAATTACTAAAACTAGTCAACTGTTCAGACCCATTTGCAGCACCGACAGCAACCACCGGTTTATAACCAGCAGGGTAAAACAAGCACTCGCAACCATCATTCCCAGACGCAGCAACAACCGTGACACCCTGTCTTGTTGCATAATCGATAGCCTGCTCTATATATGCGTCCTTACTGGAAGAGCCGAGACTAAGGTTAATTACATCAACCCCCCGGGAAACTGCATAAATAATACCGTCAGCAACACTTATGCTGAATCCACGGCCGTCATCGTCCAATACTTGGACAGGCAACACTTCAACATTCGAATTAACACCCGCTAAACCAATATTATTATCATTTGTAGCCGCCAAAACTCCAGTAACAAGCGTGCCGTGATTAACCCCGTCGCCATTCGCATCTGTTTCACCAGCAGCTGCGCTGCGTTCATAATTAGCAAAATCAAAGCCTTTGTAGTCATCGATAAGTCCATTATCGTCATCGTCAATCAGGTTACAAGACTTGTCCAGAGCTAAATTCTGATCAGTACAATTCAGTAGCGATTTATTCTCGTATGACGTGTCGCCAGACTCGTCGTCGATTATTCCATTAAAATCATCGTCAACCACGTTGCAGCTATAATCTACCGGCAAAGATTGATCACTACAGTTTAAAATACTGTCTGCTTCATTCGTGGTTGCACCTGCTTCACTGCTGTTGGTCAGCCATACATCACGCAGGTCTTCGTGCTCGAGTGCAAACCCGCCGTCAATTACAGCCACCTTTGGCGTGTAATCGCCGAGTAGCTGATTACGAGCAACATCGAGCCCAATTGTGCGCTCCCAGCTTTGATCGGCGTAGGGGTCATTAGGTACAGCGAGCGCTCTGTATTCTCGTTTGGCGAAGTTGCCTTCGTGAAACGATGGCAATTCAGTCTCAGCAAAACGTGTTGTCGTCTGCGGTTTAGAATTAGAGTCTTGTTGGTTCTGGGGGTTTCGCTCATGACTACTATTTAATTCCGAAGTGTCTAGACGATCATTTTCAGAATATTCAGTTTCAGAAATAGCGAGATTATTGACGCTGTATTCTGGTAGATTCACTACAGCGTTATTAGTTAGTGCTATTTGCCAAACAACAATTGCCACAAATGTAAGGATAATAATTTTTCTCATAATATTTGGCTAAACGGTGGTTATATTATAGCAAAATTCGCAGACCAACAGCTGGTTTGTGCCTAATATCTAACTTATTCGAGCGTGGACGTCCACAGATCGAGGTTGCCGTCTGAATCAGGGCTTGCGACCTGAGAAGATTGCACAGATTCGTTTCTCTGTTCGATCGGCTGAACTGGTTCAGACCGGATGGTGTTAGTGGTAGTAATAGCCTGCACTTCACCAATTGACTGCGTGGTAGTTTGTGATGTTGTTGAACCTGTGAACAACACTGCCCCACCAACAATTGCAAGCACCATCATGCCGAAGCCAGCAAACTTCATAGTGTGCGACTGAAACAAATTAGAAATATGCAAACCAACGCTCACTTTCGACTGGTTTGGTTTGATTCTGTTCATGGCGTCGTCTAGCTCTAAGCTAGAAGTGTGAGCCTGTGCGTAATTGTCAATATCGTGTCGTTGGCGGTGGTGATGGGCGGCTTTCTTTGCAGCGTGTCGTTGATTGTGTCGATCGCGGTGTTTAGCGTCTAATCGTGCCTGGGCAACCACATCCCAACCTCGTTGCTTAGCTTTTGTAGCCCGTAGCTTGGTGTCAGTTTTAGCAGTTCTTCTCCGAGGCTGCAGTGAGTCCAGGCTGTTTTGCGATCGTTTCGGTTCACTACTGTGCTTTGCACGGTCAAACAATACTACCTCTTCACGCGGAGGTGATGAAGTAGCCGCAAGTCCATCAATACTGAGTGTTCGTGTTTCCATTTTAGTTTTCGTTTTTTTAACTTATACTTAAAGTATACCAAACCACATCAAAAAATACAGCAAAAAAACCTAAAGTGTCGGTCTTGATGTAAAATGCTATTGCTTTTTTTAACTAAATATGATTTAATTTTCATATGGTAGAAGTAATTAATCACAGTCATGACACGGAGTTAGACCCTTTTGAAGCAGGCGTCAAGCAGATGGTGGGGCAAGAACAGAGTTATGAAGAAGCTATTGAAAAAGCTGACCAGCAGCCAGCAGCAGCACAGATTAAAGCGGCAATTGAGACTAGTGAACCTTCACGAAAAATCGTGTCATTTCCAACTAGTGAGTACCAATTACTACATGGTAATTCACGGATAAGTGACGATGAGTACAAACCTGTGTTTAGGCTTCAAAATAAATCAAACCCTGAAGACTTCATAGACTTACGCTCAGATACAGCTATATCCAGTGGTAGCCACGAAGCACTAATGCATTCGATCGACGGAGTACTTGATCGCAGCACAAACAAGTCTGGAGAGAAGACAAATGCATCTCTAGTAGCTGTGATCGGTCTTAAAACTGACCCTGAGACTCAAAAAGAAGTTGATAACAGTCGTGGGTTAGAAAATATATATTTAGTCTTCAGCGGTGCATATCTGCCTGGCACCCGAACGTTTGTAAAAAATGGCATGGGCCCTGAACAGCGAAAGCATTTACGTAAAGCACTACAAATTCAGGAAGTTAAGCAGCGTGAAGGTTATGCCCCTGGGAGTTCAGAGTCTCAGATAGCTGCAGAGGGTATACGAGCAGCCCTGATAGACAGTGGAGCAGGACAGGCGTACGGCCGTAAAGCTTAAACAAGGCAACAGTAAATTGCCTACTCTAGGTTTATCTGATACAAATATGTAGACAAGGGCCAGTAGCTCAGCTGGTTAGAGCATCGGCCTCTTAAGCCGAGTGTCGAGGGTTCGAGTCCCTCCTGGCCCTCCAACCATAAGCAGTATGAAAGACTTCTCGTCGGAGAAGTCTTTTTGTTACAATATGTATATGACACAGCCAGACGAAAAAATTGTGACCTTGAACCTTAACAGTAAAAAAGGTGTAAATATTCTAAAGAGTAGATACGATACGATGAGAGAATCGATACTAAGTGCATTGAAAACAAACGAACAAGTAACGCTTGCTGAGCTCAATTCGCTAGTCGAAAAAGACTTAGGAGGCAAATTTGATGGCAAAATTGGTTGGTACCTTATGGCAGTAAAACTCGACTTAGAGGCAAGGAAAGTGATTAAGAAGGTGCCAAATCAGTCACCGCAAAGATTGACGTTAGTTAAATAAAATATTTTAGGAATGAGTTATATACGGGATACTATAAAATCGGCTAGGGCTCTCTAGCCCAGTTATGTTAAAACAGAAGTAATCTGCTTCTGTTCTTGCTATACTAAGCTAAAAGTAATGAAAGGCTTATATAAAAATGACAAAAATTGTAAAACAATCATCGACCAATATCTCTGCTCGTCCAAACAAGGCCTGGGGCGTGATATCAGATGGTTTTATAGATATATCAAAGTGGGCGGGCGGTGTTAAGTCTTCAAAGGTAAATCCCGAAACACCGAAAGGTCTAGACGGTAGTAAGTATGGCGGCAGGGTATGCGATGTTGAGGGTGTTGGCATAACCGATGAGAGAATTGTATTTTTCGATAAACAATCCATGACGCTCACCTATACTGTTAAAGCAAGCGGGTTACCTTTCTTCGTAGCAAGCTTACAGAATACCTGGAAAGTAATTCCAGACGGAAAAGACAAATCAATAGTAGAGGTGATGATTGAAGCAGAAACAAAGGGAATTGCAGGCAAAATTGGTGCAATCCCAATGGGTAGAATGTTGGCTAAGGGAGTTGTCGGACTGCCGAATGATCTAAAGACCTACATCGAAAAATAGTTCCAATAGCTTCTACTGTGGCCCTCCAAGCATAACCTAATTTGATAAGAGCAAGTTCGCTTAGTACAGTGTAACTATGAATAATCGTAATATAGCAATCTCGCTAGCAATAACTGCAGTGCTTTTTATGACCTTAAACTTCACTTTAGATCATAATTCTGGCACTATTTTTGTAATACTTTCAGTGGCTTCTGGCTTGGTCTCATTCTTCCTATTCGCTAAGACTAAAGAATAAATCTCTAGATAAACCTAATTCTAGCTGCAACAAGCAACACGGTGGCCCTCCATTTTTACTTCGTAAATCAACCTTCCATCAACGTTATGATAATGTTTAAGCAATGAAACCAGACACAAGTTCGAAAAATTTTAAAATATCGCTAACTTTCTTTGGTGTGTTTATTCTGCACCTTTTACTCCTTAGATTTTATGCCCTAAATGCGGTACAAAGCAGCGAAGTTGTGGCATCTTCGATTTTCTCTCTTCTCCTTTTAGGTGCAGTTTGGATAAGTCTAGCTTCATTATTTTGGTATAAATCAACTGATAAACAACAGACTATCATAAAACATGGTCTCGTTTTTTTAATCTCACCGATAGTTTTGTCTCCAATACTGGCGATATTATATGTAATTGTGGTGTTATTTCCGCTCTATGATCTTGTTGGTTCAGATTTTTAGATTTTAGTTGCAACAAGGAGTACGATGGCCCTCCAGTTGGGGTAGCTCTACTCTGTGCGCAACGCATTTATTGGGTCGAGCTTGGCGGCTTTACGGGCTGGGAAAAGTCCTGCACTAATCGCCACAAGGGTTAGAGTTAATACAAGAGCGCTTATTTGCATTGCATCGAAGTCTATTAAGTATACATCCCCCAGGTTAAGCTGATCAGAAATCAATGGGTTAAAAAAGATGCCGGCAACAATGGCAGTTAATGCTCCAATAACGCCCCCCAGAAATCCAATTGCTGCAGCTTCGAGCAAGAACAAGAGATTGACAGTACGCTTGCGCATGCCTAAGGCTTTCATGAGACCAATTTCACGGGTTCTCTGCAGCACACTTATGTACATTGTATTTATTACTCCAAAAACACTTGCTACGATAGCAATAAGACCGAATACAGTCACTATCCCTTGAAGGACATCAATAAATTGGGTTATAAATTCCTGCGTTTCTGCAAGGCTTTGTGCGCTATAACCAACACCTTCTATACGATTTTGAACATCTTCAAGGACTGTTGGGTCTTTTCCATTTTCCACTTTCACAAAAGCTATGAGATATGTTGACCCTTCGGCGCTACCTTCATTTGTGAATTCATACATCTCTTTGATGTCAGACTGATTAGTATACAAATATAGTTCTGTTCCAGGTTGGGCTAAAGCACTCGGTTCGTCACGTACGGCAATAATTTTAAATTCACGTTCTTGAGTTTGTTGCTGAGAGGAGAGCAGTTGTTGAATATCCTCGAATTCGTTTTGTAGCGCATTAGCTACGATTTCTTGCTGATTAAAGCCTTGCCGTAATCCTATTCTGATAGTTTTGCCTATGGCAGCTTCGGGATTATCAAAACCAAGAGCATTAAGGAAACCAAGAGGCAGGATGATATTTCCGTCTGGAATAGCTTCTGGTATTTCACCAGCAGCTAAGTCTGGGTTTGTGAATGGATCGAACCCTTCAAGCGTTGAAACGTAGCGACGATAGCCGTCGCGAGTAATATATTCTGCGGCCACTGTTATATTGGGTCGCACACTCGAAACACCTGTGATTTCTGAAATTTGCGCTAAATCCGCGTCGTCTAGAAACTCTACTTGGGTTGACGTGCCGCTGGGATTAGAAATCGATCCAAAGCTTTCGTTGTATTCTTGTGGCTCTGATGTGTCACGGGAATCAAATAGACTTTCTGTTTTACTGACTATCAACTCTGATGGATCGAAATTATTTTCTAGAATGGTGTCTGCGTACCCTTGGGCTCCTTTACTTGCACCGAGAGTTAGTGTGAGCGCAAAGGCTCCAACCGCAATCGCAAACGCAGTTAAAAGCGTGCGTGTCTTAGCGCTCAATAAACTACGAAGGCTTCGCCGGATTACGTCAATAAATGACATTATGCTTTACCTCTGCTGACGATGGCGCCATCTTTGATATTAATTTGTCGCTGGCAGCTCTCTGCGAGTTCGTGATCATGAGTCACTACGATTAGAGTTGATCCCAGAGTTTTGTTCTGCTCTAATAACAAATTAATTATCTTTTCTCCGGTGGTAGAGTCTAAGTTGCCAGTTGGCTCATCGGCAAATAGTAGCTTTGGTTTATTGACGATACTGCGGGCAATTGCTAACCGTTGCTTTTGGCCACCACTCAAATTAACAGCCTTTTGGCTAACCTTGTCTTCTAGCCCGACCGCCGCTAATGCTTCCTCTACTAACTTTTTACGTTCACGGCGATTAGTTTTTGCTATCTCTAACGGAAGTACCACATTCTGGTAGCATGTTTGGTTGGGTTCAATAAAGAAAGCTTGAAAAATAAAGCTCATTTCGTTAGCTCGGAATTTATCTACATCTTTAGAGTTCATGCTTGCAAGGTTATTTCCATGAATAGTTATACTTCCTGAAGTCGGACGATCCAGACCGCTTATTAAGTGCATTAAGGTCGATTTACCGGAACCACTTTTACCGACGATTGCGACTGTTTCTCCTTTGTTAATTCGTAAAGAAATGTCATCTATTGCTCGGAACTTTGCAGTCTTTTTGCCAAATTCTTTAACCAAGTTTGATACTTCGATGTACGGCTTAGTTTTCATTTATCGCCTCCAGGAGTGGCGCCACAAATGCCTGATGTCCTCGTGCAGTTGGATGATATGGCGCCGAATCGCTGAGTCCTTGCACCCAAGGGTTATCGGTACAAAGTTCATGACCGGTAAAATCTACACCAACAAATTTTGCAAAATCAAAGTTGTTGGCTGTTTCTTGTAGGGTTTTGTTAAGTCTTGCTTGTTGATCTCTAGCCCATGATTGTTCAGTTTGGTTAACACCGTTTAGATCTCGACATTGTTGCTCTAGATTAGCAGGCATTACTTGATGGTAGCCAGTAACGAAGACATGTGTGCCAGGGTTTGATTGTTTTATATACTCCAAGGTATCGGCTAGGCCGCGAGCGACTGTCTTAAGACTATTGTCTATATTAAGGGTGTCTTGAGCTGTACCGCATGTATCTACATAGCATTTAGTAATAATTTCTATCCATTTAGTATCGTTTGCCCCTGCAGTAAGCGTGATGAACCTAGGGGCTTCAGATTGTTTTAACTTTGATACTTGAGGCGCGACTTCTAGTTTGTTTACAATTTGCCGTTCGAGTACTCCTGAATAGTAACTAGCGCCACTGCAGGCCGCATGGGTTACAGTTGCATTAAGTTGCTTGGCAAGTTGTTGAGGGTAACTTTCCTCGGTGCGATTACACGCCGTACTGTCGATGTATGTGGGTAGTCCTACGCCACTAGCAACTGAATCACCTAGTGACATAAAGCCAAATTCTGTCTGGGTTGGGGCGTCTTCGGTAGAGTTTGATTCATTTGATCCTCTCAGTATGAAAAGAAGCCCCACTGCCAACAGAGTGCAAACTATTATTATAAGTAATTTCTTAATAATTTTATCCATAAAAGCTTTCTGTAATTAGTCTACAGTGATTATGTTTGTATTCATACGATTAGCAACCACCAAGCAATTAAAAATTGTCAGCTATTATTTATTGAATTTACTGGGATTTAATTGCAACAAGAAGTATACGGGAGGCCTCCAATTTTAATATGCTTAGACGACTTTGATGGTTGCTTTTGTTATTATTCGGATAATGAAAGTAGCCTCGAACAAAACTTATGGTGATTCATCAGTTATTAAAATTGTTGATTTGCCGCTACCTACTATTTCTGACGATCAAATACTAATTAAAGTTCACTTCAGTTCAGTTAATAGGACGGATGAGGGCTTCTTGCACGCAAGCCCATTTGTGACTCGATTTTTTACAGGACTATTTAAGCCTAAGTATCTATCTCTAGGCTGTGAATTCTCTGGCGTGGTCACTGAGGTGGGAGACGATGTAAAATATTTTAAAATAGGCGATATGGTGTTCGGTTTTGACGACACTGACTTTGGTGGATATGCAGAGTATAAAGCGATAGCTCAAGAAAAAGCTGTAGCTAAGGTTCCAGTAGGGGTATCACTAAAGCAAGCTGCTGTAGCTCTAGAAGGAGCTCATTATGCTCTTTTTTATCTATACGCCCTTCCTAAGACGAAGAATTTAAAAATATTCGTAAATGGAGCTACAGGGGCAATCGGCTCAGCAGCTGTGCAAATATTGAAGGCTGAAGGCTACTATGTAGAGGCAAGCAGCACTACAGAGCAGATAGACAACATAAAGCAACTAGGAGTAGACAAAGTCATTGACTGGCAGCAAGAAAATATCTCTGTTGAAGCCTCAAAGTGCGACGTGTATTTTGATGCTGTAGGCAAAAGTTCATACAAAGAAGCTCGAAAAATCTTGAAGTCAGGCGGTATGTATATGTCGAGTGAGCTGGGTAAATTTGGCCAAAACCCATTATTGGCACTTATTAACCCTATTCAGAAGTTATTCACCAAGAATAATGTTAAATTTCCTGTTCCGAAAACTAGAAAAAAAGAAGCAACTGTAATTGCAGAATATTTGGCATCTGGTGATTTTACACCTCTTATAGATAGAGAATACAAGATAGAAGATGTCCAAGCAGCCTTTGACTATGTTGAGACTGGCAAAAAAGTAGGTAACGTTCTAATTAAGATAAATTAACTTATTTTAGTTGCAACAAGCAACACGATGGCCCTACAATTTGGTTACGTTGAAAGCAAAAGCGAATCGCTTCTGCTTTTGCTATCATAAGACTATGAATAAGAAGCTACCTATAATTTTGCCGATAATTGCAGTTTTGGTTGTGTTGTTCATATTTTTGTTTGACCTGCACAGTCCTTTCATATGGTTTATAGCCGTATTGGTGGGAGTTGATTTACTTTGCCGCCGAGCAGACAAATGTCATTTGAAAGATACAAGAAAATTGCTTTGGGCTAGCTGGATATTAGCGTTAATTTCAATTCTCGGATTCTACTCTGGATGGCCTACACAAGGCTGGGATGTATTAATATGGATATTACCTATTGCTGGGTTTACCTTAATGGGAATTATTTTACTATTCGTTGAAGCAATTAGAAAATCCAAGAAATAATTAGCTCATCATAGTTTCTGATTTAGTTGCAACAAGAAGTACGGCGGCCCTCCAAGTCCATGATTCTGTATATTGATTTCTTTTACCATCTTGTTGAATAACTACTGAAGCGAATCGTTATATTGAAATACTAAACCCGACAGATAGCTCTGTCGGGTTTAGAGTTAAACAACGCTTAATTGCTATGAGGGTAACAGCACGCTGTCGATGACGTGGACTACACCGTTCGATGCGTCAACATCTGCGGTCTGTACCATTGCTTCGCCACCTGTGGCGTCTACAATGTAGACCATACCGCCACGAAGCTCTATGGTGAGAGTCTCACCGAGCACTGTTGTGACTTGTTGGCCATCAGTTAAGTCAGCTGCGAACACTTCAGCCGGTACCACGTGGTACGTCAAAATGTCAGACAACTGCTGTTTATTTTCAGGCTCTAGCAGTGAATCTAGAATGCCATCAGGCAATGCTTCAAACGCCTCGTTTGTTGGTGCAAACACAGTGTATGGACCGTCTGCCTGCAATGTCTCTACGAGATCAGCTGCTTGTACTGCAGTAACGAGCGTCGAAAGACTCTCCGTATCAACAGCAAGCTCCACGATGTCACTCTGCTGCTCTACAGTCTCTGTCTGAGTTGTTTCGGTTTGATCAGTTGATGTCTCGACTTCGTCGTCGTCCATCATCCAGATTAATCCACCCGCTATCAGTGCTATCAGCACAACTGCACCGACGATTATGCCAGTTTTATTATTGTTTTCCATTATTCTTCTCCTTAATTAAATGCTCAAATTTGTTTACATACCACTCCTGCTACAAATGACTTCACTTCATAGCCACCTCCTTGTTAGTTAAGCTCCCTATTAGAAACCTATGGATAACATCAACCAGCTCGTCGAGCTCGTTATTTTTAGGTGGATTCGGATAATACTCTATTAGAAAACCGTTTACCGCATGGGTTAAAACTTTCGCTTGCTGATCGACGTCCTGATCTAGCGCATAGAACTCACCGGACTCTACGCCTTTAACGAGAACCTCACGAATATGAATGTATGCCCGTTCTGGAATGTAGCCTTTATCGGTCTTTGTGAACTGTGAACGAAAATGCATGTAGTATTTCAGAATAAATATCACTTGCTCAATGTTCGTAAACTGGAATTTAATTCTTTGACGGAGTTGCTCAGTAGCCATTGATGGAGTTTCTAATTGGCGACGTTTTTCTCCTAGCTGCAGTCCAACGTCACGAAACAAATGGTGCAGAATTGCGTCTTTATCATCGAAAAAGTGATAAATACTCGACAGTCCAACTCCACTTTCTTCGGCTAGTTTCCGCGCTGAAAATGCCTAGTAGCCACCTCGCGCAAACAGCGACTGGGCCGTATCTAAAATATGTTGTTTTGTCTCTCTCGTGTTTTATATTGTAACGTTCGTTACATTTTTTATCAACTAATCTTTTTCTGACTAGCAAAGCGTTTGTGTTTTGCATCTGGTAAAAACTTTATACTGGCTATACAGTTGTTCGGAAATAATCGTGAATATATAAAGTTATGGAGTAATTCAGTGAAGACCCCAAAAGCAGAGACCGATTTTGAAACTACGGCAGGATCGCCATTAAGTTCAGGGCTTGAATTTGAAATGCCACCATCACCCTCTGATGCAACAAGCAGCGAAGCAAACAGTAGTCTACCGCTTCGTGTAGTGTTTAGAGCTGTGTTAAGCCGTAAGCTAGAAAGTACACGAAACGAAACAGAGCTCTCGAACTCACTGCAACTATTACTACAATCAAACACCCCTACGGCAGTTAAACTTCGTAGAACCAATCATCCTCAACGATTAAACAAGGATCCAGACAGACAGCCTTTTGCTGCGTATTTTGAAGAAATTTTGCTTAATCCGGAATTTGCAAATGAAATATTTAATCACCGAAGGAATTCTAAAATTGACGAAGCGTTCAAGGATATGGTGGACATAGTCGGTCTCATTCGGCAATCTGCGCTTGAGACTAAACGACAGTCAGATAACAATTCGCTTCTGGCTGCCAACAGATCTGAATTGTCTGAATTAGACTCCACAGCCAAACATATAGCAATCACTGCGGCTGGTGTATTAACCGTAGCCGGTGAAATAAGTCACTGGAAGCTTGGCGCAGTTGACCCACGTAACCCGAATGCAAACATGTTGTTCCAGTTGCCAACCACCAACAGCAAACTCCATTTTATTAACCTAGGCGACCCGCAAGTTGCACTTAAACTAGCACTCAATCATACAGACTCTACTTCTTAATTAAAATTGTCTGGATCGGCGTTGATTCGAGTTCCGTCGCTGAGAGTATCAATCATCGTCATGTGTTCGTCTGACAATGTGAAGTTAAACACATCGAAGTTCTCCGCAATGTGATCAGTGGAGTTGGATTTAGGTATCGGAATTAGCCCGTGTTGCAGATGCCAACGAATTACGACCTGGCTGACTGATTTATCGTACTGTTTTGCGATTTCTAATAGTGTCTCGTTTTGGAAAATCTCGCCCGCTTGCATAATCGGACTGTAGGATTCCACCCGAATATCATGATCGTGGCAAAATTCTCTCGTCTCACGTTGCTGCAATCGAGGATGAAGCTCTATTTGATTAACTGATGGCGCAACATCAGCAGCTTTTAACAACTCTTCTAGATGGTGCGGTTTAAAGTTCGACACCCCAATTGCTCGAACTTTGCTGTCAGCCAATAGGTTTTCAAATACCTTCCATGTCTCAATAAATTTACCTCTTTTTGGTGTGGGCCAGTGAATCAAATACAAATCGACATAGTTCTGACCCAGCTTTTCTAAACTTGTCTCAAACCCAGTTAGTGCTGCGTCGGCGCCTTGATCACTATTCCACAGCTTAGTCGTTAAGAAAATCTCCTCACGGGGCACGGACGACTCTGTGATTGCTCGACCAACACCCGCTTCGTTACCGTATATCGATGCAGTATCAATTAGCCGATATCCTTCGTTTAGAGCCGTGCTCACTGCTCGGTACACATCATCACCGTCCTCTATTTGCCAGGTCCCCAACCCAATTCGCGGCATTATAATTCCATTATTTAGCTGTATACCTGAATCCATATTCTCCTCTTCTTTTACTGCAACATTGTTACCGATGTGCACGTAAAAATTTGTTAAGTACTAGTTGCTTGATCCGTTATTGGCTGCTCTAAGCGCACGAAGTGACAGGTATAACCACCAGGATTCTTTTGTAAATAATCCTGGTGATAATCTTCAGCCGGCCACCACTGTTCGAATGGCTCAAGCGTCGTAACCACATCGCTGTCATACAGATCTGAATCATTAACCATGTTGATTATTTTCTGTGCCGTCTGCCGCTCTTCGTCGGATTGGTAGAAAATCGCTGAGCGATACGAACTGCCGACATCGTTGCCCTGACGATTCAGCGTCGTCGGATCATGAACCCTAAAAAAGAAATCTAAAATCGCCTCGTAGTTAGTCTGGTCTTCGTCGAACGTAATCATCAGCGCCTCGGCATGACCAGGATGATTTCGGTACGTCGGGTGGTCATTGTCGCCACCAGTGTAGCCGACTTCAGTATCTACCACACCAGACTGTTTGCGCACCAGGTCTTCAATCCCCCAGAAACAACCGCCAGCCAGATACACTGTTCGCTGACTCATGATTTGAAACTATCAATATTAAGCATATACTTAAAGTATAGAAATTTAACGAATGAATGTCGAGGCTCTATGAACGACGTAGATGACAGCCGCTTAACTGACCAGCAGAAAAAAACTCTGCGTGATGGCGCGACTGAAGCACCTGGTACTGGCGCCCTACTCAACAATAAAGACGACGGCATGTACCGCTGTGCAGCATGCGATGCAAAACTATTCGAATCAGACACAAAATTCGACTCCGGAAGCGGCTGGCCCAGTTTTGATCGAGCTATAGATGGCGCAATTAAATACAAAGAAGACAATTCGATGTTTATGAAACGAACAAAAGCAGTCTGTGCTAACTGTGGTGGACATCTTGGTCACGTGTTTAATGATGGACCAAAAGAAACTACCGGCAAACGCTACTGCATAAACTCTTGTTCACTCGACTTTGAGGGCACTGATGGCAATCGACGCTCCGGAGCGAAAAACCAAACTTAACGAGAACCTAGGCTGTGTAATATTTAAAGAATAGTTATAATTGAGCTATATGGATGTCAAACAAAATATCACCCTCGCCCCGTACACGACCTTTAAAGTGGGTGGGACAGCAGAAAAGCTAATCAGCACCTCTAGTGCAATAACGCTAGTTGAACTGTCCCCAGAGCAACTCGCGAAATGCACTGTACTCGGCTACGGCGCCAATGTATTAATTAGCGACCACGGACTACCAGGATTAATAGTAATAATTAACGAAAATCCGGATGACATATTCATCGAAGATGACGGCACCGTTAGAGTAGATGCCGGCCATAGCTGGGACGCACTGGTCAAAGCCAGTGTTGAACAAGACTGGTGGGGCCTGGAACTCTCGAGCGGCATTCCAGGTGGCATTGGCGCAGCAGTTGTTGGTAATATCGCAGCTTACGGACAAGCAGTAAAAGACACCCTCGTTTCAATTGAGGCGCTCGACCGTACCACCGGTGAGCAACGAACACTTACTGCTGATAAATTGGACCTGAATTACCGGACAAGCAACCTTCAGACCACCAATCAACATCTAATCGTGCTCGAAGCCACATTTCAGTTAAATCCAACACAAACAACTGAGCTAAGTTATCAAAGTGCACTCGATGTAGCCGAAGAGTTAAGGCTCAGCCCTGAAACACTCTCTGGCCGTCGACAAATCATCATTGAGACTCGACGTAGGGCTGGATCACTACTCGATAACGATGTGAAAACTGCCGGCTCATTCTTCCGCAACCCTCTCATTAGCTCAGATAGAGCGGAGGAGTTAATGCAATACGATGAAACTAGAAAAACTGCTCAGCAAATTAAAAAGATGAATCGAGTTCATGGTGGTAATGACATGCGAGTATCCGCAGCGCATGTGCTGCTCGCGGCCGGCTTTGAACGCGGTCAGTCCTGGGGTAGTGTCAGACTTCACCCCGACCACGTGCTAAAGATAGAGAACACCGGCGGCGCTACCGCCCAGGAAATCCACAACGTTGCCCGACATATCCAGCAAACAGCAAAATCAAAACTTGATATCAATATCGAACCCGAAGTAAAATTTCTAGGAAAGTTTGATATATAACAGTTGTTATGGCATAGTAAGATTATGAAAGAAATAGAACGAGAAATAATTCAGATTCGGCCAGATGCCGAACTGGAACCCCCTATGAAAAGCCCTAGCCTTGGCGAAAGGTTGACTGGAAACATAGCGGAGCGTCTGCTTACCGGTGTTATTGGCGATCTAACTAGATACACAGCCGAAGAAAAAACACGGCGACAAACTGGTCAACTTTAAAGCTAGGCTAATCTGAAGGTAGTGGCAGCTGCGACGCGTAGTCTTTGACTTCTGCGCGTAGTTTGCCTAGTTTTTCATCGTCTTTATAGCTATCAATTGCCTGCTTCATCCACTCTGCTAATTGCGACATATCGTCAGTTGTCATTCCACGAGTAGTTAACGCTGGTGTGCCTAGGCGAATACCGCTCGGTCTAAATGGCGGATTTTTATCATCTGGAATCGCATTTTTGTTTAGTGTCAGACCAATTTTATCCAAAGTCTCTTCTACAACTTTACCGTCCAGATTAAAGCTCGTTTGGATGTCAACCAGAATCAGATGATTGTCGGTGCCGTTGGTTACGAGTTTAAATCCTCTTTGCATTAGCTCGTCAGCGAGCGTGGATGCATTGTCGACGACTGTTTGTGCGTACGTTTTAAAATCCGGCTGTGCTGCTTCGTCAAACGCCACGGCTTTCGCCAACACGTTATTCATGTGCGGGCCACCCTGCATGCCGGGAAAAACAGTCCGATCAATCAGGGTTGGCAGGTTATCGATGGTTTTCTCTGGTTTCTTCAATGGGTTGCCGACAGTGCCCTGGCTGAGTATTAATCCTCCCCGTGGCCCCCGTAATGATTTATGAGTGGTTGAGGTCACGACATGAAATCCAGCTTCAATCGGGTTTGCCAGCACGCCGCCGGCAATCAGGCCAGCGATGTGCGCCATGTCCATCATCGCTACTGCGTCAACTTCATTGGCAATTGCTACAATTTTTTCGTAATCCAGCTCACGCGGGTAAGCGCTGAATCCAGCCAGCACGATTTTTGGTTTGTGTTTTAGGGCTAAATCTCGCATTTGATTGTAGTCAATCTCCCCAGTCTCGACGTCTTTTAACCCATAACGCACAAAGTTGTAGACTTGTGCGGAGAACGTCACCGGGTGGCCATGAGTCAGATGACCGCCGTGACTCAAATCCATACCCAGAATCGTATCGCCCGGCTCGCACCATGCGGCGTACACTTCCATGTTTGCCGGTGCACCCGACAGCGGCTGGACATTTGCATGATCAGAGCCAAATAGCTGCTTAGCACCGTCAATCGCATGTTGTTCAATCTGGTCAGTAAACTCCTGACCACCGTAGTAGCGTCTGCCTGGATAGCCTTCTGAGTATTTGTTGGTAAATTCACTACCCAATGCATCGAGAACAGCTCGAGAAACATAATTTTCAGATGGAATTAACTCCAAACCGGTTCGTTGGCGCTCGATTTCACCTGTGAGCGCCTGTTGTAGTTTTGAATTCATACTATAAATCATACCAGATGGTTTGATACAGAAAACACGCTAAATTAAACTGTTGGATGTCTTTGTTATATAGTGTTGCTTATGAGCTCTGAAGCTTTACAACCATCGTTAGATATAATTGAAATACTAAACAACGACAGAGAATTCCAGCTTAAAGATGGTGATGAGTATGAAATTCATCCTAATAGAGTAGCTCGAATTGAGACTTGCGGTGTCGGATATCGGGATGGTGGTGGTAATTACGATATTCTACACCTAAAAACTTTAAGCATTTACCCAGATGAGGTACAGGAGCTAAGCAATGCAGACGCAACATGGATACTAAGAACATCGAACTCAGACAGAGGAAGACTTGTTGGCGCTAAGCGCTACAATCCAGATGTTGATACTGCTAAGACTATTTATCAGTTTATAAACTGCGAAAAGCCTTCTTACGAAGTAGATGATGAACTGGTTCAAGTATTGCAACAAGTAAGAGCTCAGTATGAATTGGATCTTGACCTTTATCGACGTCGGCACGCCCTAGGGGGACATGCTGTCAAAATTGTTATGGGCCTTAATGAACGGCTAGATGACTTCATGAGACAGGCTTTGAAGTATAAAATCGTAAGAAATTTATTGAGAATTATTCACTAGGTGATATATAATTTACCTATATGAGCAAAACAAGCCAGCGAATCGCCAAACTTATAGCAGATACGAGAAAAGATCAGGGTCTTACCCAGACTGAATTCGCAGAGAAACTTGAAACATCTCAGAGCGCAGTTGCACGAATCGAAGCCGGTAGACAAAACCTGTCACTCGACACTATTTTTAAAATTAGTCGCACGTTAGGTCGAGATATAATCACGCTCAGCGATGGCAGTACGAACTATCGCATTAATGGTGGCAACAAACTGTCTGGCGAGATTACTGTAAACACTTCAAAAAATGCAACGGTTGGATTAATGTGCGCTGCTTTGCTTAATAAAGGGAAGACAACTCTCAAAAATACACCACAAATTGAAGAGGTTTATAGAATCATCGAAGTACTAGAAAGTATCGGTGTCGACGTGCAGTGGCAAGGACAAGACCTCGTAATTAGTCCACCCACTAAGCTGGATTTAGCATCGATGAACAAAGAGTCCGCGCGTAAAACTCGTACTATCATCATGTTTCTGGCGCCACTAATGCATCGTGCTGGATCATTCACTATTCCAGCTCCCGGCGGCTGCAACCTAGGCGATCGCACTACTATGCCGCACCTGTACGCACTTGAGCAGTTTGGGCTTAATCTTGTAGAAGACGGGGACGATTTTATCGCTACAACAGAGAAAAAAATGCCTGGTGAAATTATCATGTATGAACCAGGTGATACCGCCACGGAAAACACCCTTATGGCTGCCGCATTAACCCCTGGGGAAACTAAAATCAAATACGCCGGCGCCAACTATATGGTCCAGGACGTCTGTGCATACCTGATGGCATGTGGCGTCAAAATTGACGGTGTCGGTAGCAGCACGATGACTGTTCACGGTGTCAATGAAATCAATAAGGATATCGAATTTGATATCGGCGAAGATCCAATTGAAGCAATGACATTCATCGCCGCTGCAGTTGTTACTGAATCTGAGTTGACTATTAAGCGTGCCCCTATCGATTTCCTGGAAAAAGAACTGTATGTACTAGAAAAAATGGGGCTTATTTATGAAGTTCATCGTCACTATAAAGCAAAAAACGGATTAATGAAGTTAGTTGACTTAACTGTCTACCCGTCTAAGCTTGTCGCATCGCCCGTCAAACTACATGCCCTGCCATACCCTGGCATAAACATGGATAATCTACCGTTTCTGGCATTAATCGCTGCCACTGCGACAGGACGTACGCTTATCCATGACTGGAGCTTTGAGAACCGCGCAATTTACTTTACCGAGCTAAACAAGCTCGGAGCTAAATTCGACCTAGCTGATCCGCACCGCGTATACGTCAGTGGGCCAACTAAGTGGGGGTCGGCCGATATTGCATCACCTCAAGCACTCCGCCCAAGCATGATGGTATTCCTGGCAATGTTGGCAGCACCCGGACGATCAGTGCTACGCAATGTTTACTCAATCAATCGCGGCTATCAAGACCTCGCCACTAGACTGAACGCCGTCGGAGCTGACATCGCTACGTTCTGATGTTATAATGTAACTATTAACTAACGGAGGAGTTCATAATATATGAATTACGATATTAACGAATGGGGAGACATCATTCGGAGTTCGACCAATGATTTTTTTGGTCAAATTGCCGAGATCCTGCCTGATCTACTAGCCGCGATTCTGCTATTCATCGTCGGTGTAGTGCTAGCAAACCTGCTAGCAAAAACAGTCGCTAAGGGTCTTGAATACCTAGGCGTCGATAAGCTAGGCGACAACGACACAGTCAAAAAAGCACTGGACAAAATTAGCTCTGAGCGAAACATCAGCGGTATTTTCGGTCGCATCGTGTACTGGATTATCGTACTAATCACGCTGCTCGTCGTAGCAGATGTGCTAGAACTAACAGCAGTTAGCGACACGTTAAACGATTTGATTAGCTACCTACCAAACGTATTGGCGGCAGTATTAGTACTGTGGCTTACAGTTGTAGGTGCACAATTCATACGCGACCTAGTCTCAACTGGCCTCAGTCAGCTAGAAGGCAACTTCTCTGATGTAATCGCGAAGATTACTGAGTGGACTATCGTCCTCTTCGGTAGTGTAATCGCATTAAGCCAACTAGGCTTCGACACAACCATCCTGACTACAAACATTGCAGTCATCTTAGGTGGTGTTCTACTAGCGGTTGCTCTGGCCTTCGGCCTGGGTTCACGTAACGTAGCAGGTAGCCTAGTTGCAGGCTACTTCGCAGAACGCGAACTAAGCGTTGGCGATAAGGTAACTGTCGGTGAAGTAAAAGGTGAAATCGTAAAGATTGGCACAGTCTTCATGACAGTCAAGACCTCAAAAGGTAACGTTGTCGTTCCTAACCGACACATCGCTGAATAACAGCTAGTTTTCGGCTACTAATTCCACCGCCCATCTGGGCGGTGGTTTTTATTTACTGTCTGGTGTATAAATTTCAACCGATTCAGTAACGTTGAACTCTCAATATTCACCATTTTCTACATACTGCTGAAACGGTTCTTCGAGACTGACTTTATCAAGTGCAGCTTTAAAGTGTCGCATTACCCCACCATGCGCCACCAACAATACAAGTTCATCTTTATGCTCCTTCAACTGATCATTTATGAGATCAGCGACTCTCAACGACATGAATATGCCAAATAACATGTCGTATTCTTTATAGGATTTTCAACAATGTTGTTCATGAAAACAATTACAGCAAGACAACAGATTATTCAACTCTGGGGCGGTCGAGGGGACTCGAACCCCCGGCCCTCTGCACCACAAGCAGATGCTCTAACCAGACTGAGCTACGACCGCCATCAAGGCATATTTTAACAGTTATCAGCTGATTGGGCTACAGCGTTAAGCTCTGTGCTTCTCTTCGACCAATTTATCTACATGTTCAGTAATTTTCTGAAAAGTATCTAAAATAAACTGTCGGTGTTCTTCTTCGCTTACAGTTTGACCGCCGATAGAGTCAAAATCTTCTATGTCCCACACCAAACTGTTACTGGGAACTTCTAGTCCAAAATTGACTGCTTCTTGATGAGCTACTGTGTAAACAAAAACATTAACATCTCCGTCGTCTAATTTCTGTTGGGTTAATTGTTCTGCATAATTAGGCTTCATGTATTTGGAAAGTCCTTTTTCGCTCAGAACCTGACGAACTGCTTTATGGTTCGGCGTATTAGCAATTTTGTACTTTTCTGCCAAAGTCCCACTAGAAAACGTCTCTATATCTTCCAGCTGCAACGAACGTAGATACGTTTCGGCTATAAAGCTACGGAAAATATTTCCTCGACAGATAAAGTGTATTGTCATTTAATTAAAAGCCAATCGATTCGTCGGTGTCATTAAGATATATGCCTGTTATCGAAGTATCAGGGATATATACATACGCCTCTGCTTGGCCGCCTGGTGCTAGCTGGAAGTTCAAGCTCTGACCCTTGCGGTCCGCTGCCGTTACTTCCACGCTCTCGATAAGTTTACCGTCACTTGTAAGGCCCGCAATTGAGTAGGTGCCAAAGTAGACATCAACCTGGCTATTGTTTGTTAAATTAACCTTTATGATTTTCACTAACTTTTCTTTTTCTTGTATGCAGTAGCAGTCTTCATCATAGACTTTTACTTTTAGTTTCTCGTCTGATGATTCAAGGACAGTAGCGTCTAGTTTAACTTCGTAACGTTCTGACTCCTGTTGTTGTTCACGTAGGAATTCATCGATTCGGCCTTTGAGGTTACCTAGATTGGTCTCTAGGCCGTCTGTTTGTGAAGTCAGCTCGCTAAGTAGCTCCGAGTCAGTTTTATCTTTTTCTTCTACTTGTTTTTCTAAGTCTTGCACCTGGTCACGTAATTGAGTAGTCCGAGAATTCTGCCAGGCAAACCCCCCACCAATTAGGCTGATCAGGATGACCATAGTAACTCCTGTAACCGCTAGCTTCTTCCACGATGGTCTCTGCTTCTTTTGTTTAGTTTTTTTTACTGAATCAGTTTTGGTGTCGTTGGTTGTATTTTCTTCATCCATATTTTTTACCCTTATGTTTTATTGTTAGTTAGCTATATTCTACTCTTCGGTATGAGAGTCTGTAAATATTCCCTGTTGAAGGTCTGCAAGAAAGCGAGCGAAAGAGGTATAAGAGAATCAATCCGAGCGGCCGCCAGATATGATGTGTAGATTATCTGCAGTCGGTTGCTGCGAGGCTAGCAAACTGTAGATTAGGTTGATTGATTTGAATTGGCACCCCCGGCAGGACTCGAACCCGCGACCTTGACGTTAGAACCGTCTTGCTCTAATCCAGCTGAGCTACGGGGGCGTACTTGCATCAGTATACGAGAAGTGACGATATATATTCAATTGTTGCTCAAGCGTTGGTGATTATAACCTTGTTGCCCTTGCGCTCGACTTTTAGCTTTTGTTTCGAGCGCCAGTTTAGTTCATCAATGATATCCAGCGGAATGCTCAGTGTATAGCTACCGCTATTGTTTTTTTGCAATACTCTAATGTTTCGAAACTTTAACTTTGGTCGCCCCACAATTTCTCCCCTGTTTAAACGTAACTGCTCATAAACAACAACGGTTCGTACCACCAAACAACGCTTTGTTAAATATTATTATAAACATATTATAAACAAATTAAAATAGTATTTTAATATGATTTTAAACAAGCTAGGTTGGGTGCTGGGTTGCGCCTTCCTTCGCGCTGCTCAGTCGCTTTTTTGTTTGCTCACGAGAAAATGTAAACACTTTCTCGTTTCGCTGCACTCCACCGAACCGTCCGCCCGCCCGTTGGCGGCTTCCGGTTCGATTCGCAGGCTTCGCCTGCTACCAATTGAAGACACCGACACACGGTCGGTGCTTTCAATTGGTGCGGGATACCGGAATCGAACCGGTGTCTTCTGCTTGGAAGGCAGACATACTAGCCTCTATACGAATCCCGCACAGTGTCTAACATTTTACAATGTCAATCGAACTAGCGCCAATAGTCTAGCTTAAAATGACTTGCTCGAGCACATCACCGATATAGTAGGCGACACCTGAAGCCACTGCACCAAGTGCAAGTGTCTCTACAATCGCTAACACTTTATTTTCTTTGGCGACATAACTTTTCATCCAACCGATGAATGCAAATCCAACCGCAGCTAAGACTAATGAATAACCAAATAAATTGTCGATCTCTAGATCAAATGCAAAATCAAAAACATAGATCATTACGGGTATGAAGCCGACAATAATGAACGAGATGAACGTTACCAGCCCGACTTTTTGCGGGTATTTTATGTCATCTGATTCTAATTCGCTAACCGCTACCTCTGATTTTTCTGCTAAATAAGCACTAATTCCCATCGAGAAGCCATCTGCAAACAAGTTCGCGAGACCCAGAATAATGATTATCGAACTATCTAACCCGGCACCGACACTGGCCGCCACCACCGCGAAGGTGGTGACAATACCATCGATGCCACCGTAGACAAATTCGCTCAGATACTTCTGAAACATCTACTCGCTAGCCTTCTCTTTACCAATTGCCTGCAGACTGTGGACGACATCATGCAGGACATCATGGAAAAACTCTTGTGCTTCTTTGGCTATATCATCACCCGTAGCACCCTCTACCAGCGCCCAGTGGGCTGCTGCTGATCCACTGTAAAAGCTCAGCCATTCTAATAATTCGACGGAGTTGTCCCAGTCGTCTCCGATGTATGCCTCCATCATGCCGGTCAACTTATCGGCGGTTTTATCTGCTTTTGCTGATGTCACGTCATCTGTGTCGGCTTCGATTGCTGCTGCGAAACGGTTCAACTCTACGACGAACTTTTCTTTATTCTCATCGCCGCCAAGCGCTACAGCCGCTGCGTCTCCACCTCGTTCGATTAGCTCTAATCCAACTCTAGAAAACGCCAACACCTCGCCACGTTTTTTACTGACAAATTCATTCATATATCTACCCTTTCGGTTACGTAATTATTGCTAGTCAAGTATAACAAATGAACTAACCTTGAGCAGTTTACAGCGCAATATTTTAAATCTATAATCAAATTGACTACATAAGAAGAAAGTTTAAACATGCGCTACGCATCTGTATTTCTAACCATATTGATTGTCTGGATTGCTATTGTAGTAATCGCAGCCATCGCTAATGACAGCGAAACAACACTGAGCCTATTCTATCTGACCACTGGTTTTGTAGTGGTGTTGTTTCTGTTCGGCTTCAAACGTCGCAAATAACCAATGCGTCGCCAGCGATTCACCACTACAATAAAGACCATCACTCGAGTGTTTTGGCACTTTATTACCCGTGATGAAGGAGCGATGTACACCAGTTTGTATGATGGCTTTAATGAGCTCGGTGGAGTCTACGTAAAATTCCTGCAAGTGCTAACTATTCGCTCCAGTTCACTAAAGAAATCTGACCTTCACCATCGGTTAGCAGTATTCGACGATGTCGAGGCTGACGAACTGGACCTTGATTTTGTACTGAACCATGAGCTCGGCGAAAAACTTGCTCAGTTCGCGTCTGTATCGCGTGAGCCGTTCGCTGCCGGTTCATTTGGCCAGGTGTATCATGCGACTCTGCAAAACGGACAGCCTGTCATCATCAAAGTACTGCGACCATCACTGCTTCGATATCTGTCGTTTGACCTTAAATTGCTTCGTGTATTATCTTTCATTATCAAACTCGTATCACCAAAGATGATCTACGATATTGATCAAGTGTTTCGAGATTTTCGTGAGGTAGTCAACGAAGAAACTGACTATATAAAAGAAGCAAAAAGCGCTCATATGTTTTGGCGGCGATACGACGACCATCCGCACATCGAAATCCCGCGCACCTATATGGACCTCAGCACAAAATACATGATTACGCAGGATTATCTGGGCGGTGTTGCTGCCACCAAGCTGATCGAATGGAAAGCCGAAGGTCACGACATCGAAGCCTACGTGCGTGATAACTACCAAGCTGACTTAGAGCTCCTGACTAAAGTTCTGGGTTACGATCTGCTCTACAGTTCGTTGAGTTCTGACATCGTCCAGGGCGATCCGCACCCCGGTAACATCAAAATTCTACCGGGAAACAAAATCGGCCTGATTGACTTTGGTATTACTGCCCCTCCGCCAGACAATCGCTACGCCTTCATGGAGCTGATGAAAGACTTTGTGGCGCTGTATCACGGCGAATACGACATCGGCAAAGTGTTTATGGATGGGTTATTTTTCTATACTCCTGATCTGTACCAGGCAATTAACACGGTCAATCAGGTTTACAGTCGTAGCAAAGACAAAGACATCGACATCGAAGCAGAGATATCGAAAGCTGCCACTAACGCATTTATCCAAAATAGCCGCACCATTGATGTACGCCAGGAACTGTTTCGTGGCAATATCGCCCAGTTTTTTGAAAAAACCATCAATGAAGGTAATCGGTTCGGACTAAACATAAACTTTGACGGCAGCGTGTTGATGCGAGCCGCCGCCACCTACATGAGTATCGTCGATGGTTTTGGTTACCGCGAAGAAGTCATCCCGGGTGTGTTCGAAGATGTTATAAGCGATGTCGAACAATCTGGAATTACGCTCGAATCCAAACCGGAAACGACCGATGTTGGCCGAGCGATAGAAATCCTCAGTGACTGGCTAGAAGACATTACCGACCGCGACCCGTTCCTGTTTAGAGATTTAATTGTTAAAATGAGAGGAAGGTTAAAAGACAATGTTTAATGAAATACTACTATTCGTAAAGCACCCCTACGCTGCTGGCATCATCGCCGTGCAGTGGATTTCTAGCACTATCATGTTCGCGACTGACACTAGCCTGCCGATTGTGCAAATAGTACTGATCAACATGCTCGCCAGCTTTATTATCGCTATTGTCGGCTTTCGCTCATCGAGCTAAAAAAGAGCTGCTAACTACCCTGTAGGTGCTGCACATTCAGCTGTACTTGCTGTCCAGGCTGAATCGTACCGCGCAAGATTTCATCAGCGACGTAGCTTTCGACCGTTTTCTGGATAACTCTACGCAGCGGGCGAGCGCCGAGACGAGGATCGTAACCCTCTTTAGCCAACCAGTGCTTGGCGTCTTCGGTCAATGACACAGTAATTTGCTGCTCGGAAAGCTGACGATTAACACCGCGCATCAATATATCCACTACCTGCACCAACTCTTCTTCTGTTAAGGGTCTAAATACGACAGCCTCGTCAAATCTATTCAGGAACTCTGGTTTGAATTGACCAGAGTCGACGAGGTGATCGAGGAAATCATGCTCAAACTGTTCTACTTGCTTGCCGTCACTGATTGCTCGACGAATTTGATTAGCGCCGGCGTTCGAGGTGGCAATGATGATGGCGTCGCGAAAGCTGACTTCATTATTAGCAGCGTCACGCATCACACCTTCGTCTAGTAGTTGCAGCAGGGTGTTCTGGACGCTGGAGTCTGCTTTTTCGATTTCGTCAAACAACACGACCGAATATGGTTGGCGTTTAATTTTAGCCAGCAAACTCGAAGTGTTAGCTGGATCTGCATCTAGTAATCGCTCCACGCTACCTGGCTGCGAAAACTCGTTCATATCAATCCGTACCATCGAATCTTCACTGCTAAACATAATCGCTGACAACGCCCGGGCTAGCTCTGTTTTACCAACCCCTGTCGGACCCAGGAACAAAAACGTACCCATCGCTCGTGAGCGACTAGACACGCCACTTCTGGCTCGCCGCAAAGCCTGAGCTACTGCGCTAACTGCTCGACTCTGATTGACCAGTCGCTGATGGATTTCTTCTTCGAGGTTAAGCAACTGTTCGGCCTCGGCGCCATCAGTTTGCTGAACTTTAACCCCCTGGGCGGCTTCGACACTGCTGGCAACTGCAGCAGAATCAACCACTCCGTCAACAGCATGATTCACCGCTGATTCGAGTAGTTTCAAACTACGACCCGGCTGGGCGGTGTCAGTCAAATAACGATTACTGAGGGAGATGGCTTTTTTCAGCGCCTGGTAGGTGACAATCACGTTGTATTGGTGCTGCAAGCGTGGCACTTCGTCTTCTAGTACGACAATCGTTGAATCATCCACCAAGCTGCCCATTGTTAATTGGTTAATACTAGAAACCAGGTTCGGATGCTCGGCTTTGAGCCGCTGCCAGGCAGTAGCGTCAAACGTCAGCAGTACTGGAGCGCTAGATCGCGACAATAGTGTTTCGAATACACTGGCGAGGCTGGCACCATCAGACTGTTGCGAGAGTAATTTTTCTGCATCGTCGAATACCAGCAAGCTAGCCCCCGCTTTGTTGGTTTCTACAAATAGCTGTTGTAGAACCTTCTCCCCTTGTTGAGTGCTTTCTAGTTTGGTTAGCAAGCTTGTCACTCCTACAGAGAACACTCGCCAATTCTTAACTTCACTAGGCGCGTTATCGCGTTGCAGACGAGCGGCTAGGGCGTGCAACAAACGTGTCTTGCCACTACCAGCTGGGCCAATCACTGCCACTATGCTGCGCTGATTTTTCGCAAACTGCTGAGTGATTTGCTTAATTAATTCGCGGTGCTCTGGTGTTTCGCGACGCCATACTTTTAGCGATACACTTTGTGACAGATTCTGTGCAAATCGATCAAGTAGCGGCGTGTAGCCGACCGACCACTCACGCCCAAATGAGGCAACAGACTGCGAGTCATTTTCATCGAGCGACACTATAATGTGGTGTTGCCAGAGCATGCCGGCGATCAAATCGTCTCGAGTCAACCCGAGCTGCGCTAACAACTGTGGCGCATCGGCGATTAAATCGAACAACGAGACGATAACCGCAGCTCCTGTTACCGAATTTAACTGTTGCATCTGTGCTAATTGCTGCGCTCGCTGCCAGACCTGTTGGATGTGTTCCGGTTTAAATGAATCAATATATGGGTCAATGATGCTCGGGTGAAGTTTGAAGTTGTTGGCATAAAACCCCATCGCCCAACTACCACGAATCGACCTCCAGAAATCATCCGACTTAGTGACGTCGCCTTTTAATTGCGATAATAATTTTGCACTGACAACTTGGTCGAGCTGTTCGGAGTCTAAGTCTTCCGGCTGTAGATTATTTAACGCTCCGTCACGCCACTTAGCCAACACCAGCGCCAAACTAACTGCTGCCAGAGTGAACCACATCAGTGTAAAGTCAATGAAACCGAGGCCAATCGCCAGCGCAAAACCACCTAGCTGCACAAGTCGCAACAGGACGTGCATTAGTCGTGCATTCAATAATTTAGCAGCACGGATTTTGCTAACTCGTTTTGAATGAGGGTTGAATGTATAACTCACCACCACACCCCCAGCGCTATAAATACTATCGGGGCAAATGGCAATAACGGCCACGCAACTGCAATCAATAGCTGAAACACGCTGCCGATTGTCAGCGCGAACAAACCAACGATAATCACTGTCGAACGAATCAGAAAACCGATAAATCGTGCTACCAACGCATCTGTTAGTTGTGACATTTTCTGCTGAACGAAGCTGCCTTGATTGGTTGTGGTACTGACTCGTTTCCACGGAGTAAATAATGTTTTTGTGAGCATCAGTAGATCGAAACTGCGCCCAATTCGAGCCGGATTACCCATTGCGTAGCGAAACTGCCACGCCCATCCGCGCCCATACCACCACTGAGAAAACGCTACGATTGTCATTAGCTAAATTGTAGCATGACGGGCTATCGCCCAGACATGGAATGGGTTTCATAAAAAATATCGGATCACTCAACTAAGTCTTACAGTCCTTTAGGATTATCGATGAATTTTACATAGATATTAAATTATTATTAAATCATCACATGACTTATGAAGGATTCAGCAGTGAAGACGACGATACTTCAGCCAATGAGTTCACTATTATCTGGGGAGACAACGCTACTCAAATCGAAGCAAGGACCCCCGCCGTTGAAAAGCGAGGATTTAAAGAATGGCTGGGGCGCTTTTTTGTGAGAGTTCATGACGAACTATCAGTTCAAAGCGATCCTAGATTTCCTAGCAGCGGCAAGGCATACGTAACTCTCGGTGAATATAAAAACATTCCTCCAAATGAAAATGACTTTGACGCGGTGTACAGTTCACAGTTTACCTCAGGTGGTGCAAATATGATGGCCGAGTTTAACGGAATTATTAGGAATGAATCTGGCGACTGGAAACTTAGGCCGGACGTAGTTACGTTTGCGCTAAGATACCCCGCAGGGACATCACCTATTACTGGATTTGAAACATTCACCGAAAGAGTTTTAACGTTAGACCCTAATGGTTACACATTTAATGTGGGTTTTTTCGAGAGGAACCACCTTGGCGACTTAACTGAAAAATCTTTTGGCTATTTCATGGATGGCACTGAACCTCCACGCAGCTCGAGCGACTCACTTGCTAATAAGCTTTTTGAACTCCCTCCTAGGTCAACGTATGAGACATGGCACGAAATAGCTCCAATGGCGGAATTTTGTCTAGACCAGAGTCTGCGATAACGGTTGGTTAATTTCGTTAAATATGAAATAATCTTACAGTAGTTTTGCGGGGATTGGCGCAGTTGGCTAGCGCGCGCGCTTTGGGAGCGTGAGGTCGCCGGTTCGAGTCCGGCATCCCCGACCAATACAGAAAAAAACCGCCCAGCTAGGGCGGTTTCGTTTATACTAAATTCTTTCCCTGTCAGGCTCAGGTCGTGGACGAGTTTGCTGACGGTGCTGCATGTACTCATAGAGGTTGTCTAAAAAGGCCTCCATTTTATCTAAACGAGCATCTATATCAATGGTGCGTTGATGTATGTCTGTTAGCTGATCCTGGTTTGCGATAAATTGCGAATTACTAATCTGAGTTGAGAGATTGTTGAGTGATTTCTGTAAATCTTGTACCGAACGTAATACATCATCTATATGCTGTGAATTCCGTTGTACAGTATCAACGCTGCCACTTAATCGTGCTAAGGACGAGCGCAGACTGCCAATCCCATTCTGGACAGTTCTCTGGACTTGGCTGTTAGTTAAATCATTCATCGACTTACCTCTCATATTTTCCAACGTCTTAAATATATATTAGTGAATAGAAAGCTAGTGTAAGAATTGCGTTTAGTCAGCGTTAAGTTGGCAAACTAACAGATATAAATTAGGCTATAATTATGGTAAACAACTCACAAATTAGTGTAACTACTAGCTCGACTGACAAAACTGAACGTTTCGGTGAACTTCTGGCAATGTACCTCAAAGGTGGTGACGTACTAGAGTTAGTTGGTGATTTGGGTGCCGGTAAAACACAGTTAGTTCGAGGACTAGCAAGAGGCGTAAAAACTAACAGCACTGTTCAAAGTCCCAGTTTTATGCTGCAGCGAATTTACGACGGCGAACCATACGCCATCCACCACTTTGACTTCTACCGACTGCATGATCCAGGAATTTTACTTGATGAGCTGCGAGAAAGCCTCGATGACAACCAGAATGTAGTTGCGATTGAATGGGCGCGATCATCAAAACAACTACTGCCAGACAGTACCGTGACAATCACAATCACCCCGACCAGTGAGACTGAACGAACAATCACCGTGGAGAATCTAAAAAATGCCGAGGAGCTAACACATGATTTTAACAATTAAAACTGACCAACCGATAGCTGAACTATCTCTAATTTGCGACAGCGAACAAATAGACGACTACTCATGGCAAGCGCATCGAGCGCTGGCGACAACTATTTTGACCAAGATTAATGAACTACTCGAGACAAACGATACGTCATTTAACGACCTTACCGGTCTTGTCGTTTATAAAGGGCCTGGCAGCTTTACGGGTCTTAGGATTGGCGCAACTGTCGCTAACACTCTGGCATACTCATTAGACATGCCAGTAGTGGGCACAAACGGCGTCAATTGGCGTAACGACGGCGCAAAACGAATCACTAACAACGAAAATGACCACATCGTCAAACCCGAATACGGCGGCGAAGCCAACATTACCGCCCCAAAAAAGTAATCCAAGGTTGCCGACGGTTGGTCAAACCAGCTATACTTAGTATGTAGGATTTATATCCAACTATTTGATACAAACTTTGCAAATTCTGAGCTAAAAGACCTAACGTACAACTTCTGATCAACCCGCTAAGAGACCCTACGTCTTTGGTCACATGCGGCCAGACTTGCTAATTCTAAAGGAGAGACAAGTGGAACCAATCACACTCATCATTGCTGCCGGTGCAGCAGTTGCCGGATATTACGGCGCACAAACCATTAACCAACGTAAACACGGCGACCTAGAGGCCAAAGTCGACAAGAAGCTCGACGAAGCTAAAAAAGACGCCGAGAAAATCGTCAATGAAGCAAAAGAAGCCGCAAATAAAATTGCCGACGAAGCTCGTCAGGAAGAAAGCACCCGACGCAAGGAGCTTTCAGGAATCGAAAAACGCGTTGCCAAACGCGAAGATGCCGTCGACAGCAAAGCCGAAGATTTAGAGAAACGCCAAAAACAGCTCGAAACTGACGAAGAGGCGATCAATGACCTTAAAAAGCAAATCCACGAAATTCGTGACAAGCAACAAACGAACCTAGAGAAAATCGCCAAGCTCAAAAAAGATGAAGCTCGCGACAAACTGCTAGAGATGACTGAGCGCGACATCAGAGACGAGCTAGTTGAATTAACAGAAAAACTAAAAGCAGAGGCCGTAGAAAACGCCGAAGAAGATGCCACTACGGTAATGCTAAGCGCGATGGAGCGACTAGCCAGCGATGTAACCGCAGAACGCACCACCACCGCCGTGCCACTCCCTGACGACATGAAGGGTCGAATTATCGGCAAAGAAGGTCGCAATATTCAGGCGCTTGAACGTCTGACTGGTGTCGATATAACCGTTGACGACACACCAGGTATGGTCGTAATCAGCTGCTTCGACCCTGTTCGTCGACAAGTCGGTCGCGTCACACTGGAAATGCTAATCAAAGACGGCCGCGTCCATCCTGGTCGCATCGAAGAAGTTTACGAAAAGGCTAAAGAGAAAATCGATAAAGAAGTCGAGAAAGCCGCCACTGAAGCTATGCGAGAAGTTGGTGTATTAAACCTGCCAAAAGAAATGAAGCGCCTACTCGGCGAGCTAAAATTCCGAACTAGCTACGGTCAAAACGTGCTGAAACACTCAACAGAGATGGCACATCTAGCTAGCATGATTGCATCAGAAATCGGCGCTAACGTCGAAATCGCCAAAACCGCCGCTCTGCTGCATGACATCGGCAAAGCTGTTACTCATAAAATTGAAGGTAAGCACCACCACGTCGGCGCAGAATTAGCTGAAAAAGCCGGTATGAGCAAAGAAGTAGTGCATGCGATTCATGCTCACCACGACGATATCGACGCCACAACTAACGAGGCAATGATTATCCGTGTCGTCGATGCAATCAGCGCCGCCCGCCCTGGCGCCCGCAACAACTCTGCAGAAGACTTCGTAAAGCGCATGAAAGAGTTAGAGAACGTCACCAATGGCTTTGAAGGCGTTACCAAGTCATACGCAATTAGCGCCGGTCGTGAAATCCGTATATTTGTCCAACCAGAAAAGGTTGATGATCTCAGTGCAATTCGCCTGGCCCGTGACGTCGCCAACAAGATAGAATCAACCCTACAATTCCCCGGCACAATCAAGGTTAACGTCATTCGCGAAACCCGCGCCGTCGAATTTGCTAAATAGTACCGCTTAGCAACCACCCCACAAAAGTTGGTATAATAAACTCATGCTTATTTTTGCAAGCAAGCTTAACGACACGCCAGTAATAAGCGTCCATGCCGGCGGCAAGGTTGCGACTATCACTCGGCCGTTAATCAACCCACACGATTTGACCATTGTCGGGTTCTTCGTCGATCGCGCTCAAACTGAAGAACCAGAGATTCTACTGCTACAAGACATCCGTGAATGGAGTAGTCGCGGAGTTGTGATCGATCATGACGAAGAATTTGCCCGAATCGATGATCTGCCCAAACTTAAGCAGATCATCAGCATCAGCTATGAACTAATTGAGAAGAAAGTTTACACCGAATCGCACAAGAAACTAGGCACAGTCGAGGAGTTTGTAGTCGATAGCGAACAATTTACTATTCAAAAACTCCATGTAAAGCGCAACTTATTTAGAGCGCTCGCTGATGCCGCTCTAATTATTAGTCGTTCTCAGATAAAATCTGTTAATGACGATGAAATCATCGTCGAAGATGCAACCTTGACCGGTAAATTAAAGAGCGTTGTGAATAACGCCGTTCCCAATCCGTTAGCCCGGCCGAATCCGCAAGCTGAACGCGTAGACGGCTAGGTTTGCTCTTTTAATTCGTCGAGTGCGGCTTTAATGTCTTCATAATTAAATCCTTTTCGCGCCGCATACGCGATAAGTTTTTGTTCGTCTTGATAGCGAGACTGTTTGCGCTTTTTCTCTAGCAAATCCTTCAGTACTTCTCGCTCGTCTGTTTCATCCTCAGCCAGAACTTTGTCGATAATTTTACTGTCGACTCCTTTTTGATAGAGTTCAGCGCGAAGCTTTCGCTGGGAGCGAGATTTTAGTTGCCGGCGCGATCGAACAAAGGTTTCAGCAAACGATACGTCATCGAGATAGCGCAGCTTTTTAAGTCGTTCCACAAAACGGTCTGTCTGCTCTGGGGTGGCTTCTTTACGCTTGAGATAGTTGCGCGTTTCACGAACTGATCGCGGACTGCGTGCCAACCACATCAACACCCTATCGAACAGCTTGCCGTCATCGCTCTCTTGTCTGTAGCTGTTAAGCTCAACTTCACTAATTTGCTGATTCTGCTCAAGCTTAAATTCTTTTAATTGAGGCTTACTCAGCGAAAATGAATATTTACCGTCCACAAATACCGACACCCGGTCATCACGTTTCATTTGTGGCTTAATTGCTGTTATCTTCATAGTAACGAGAATAAAATAACAAACGCAGTTACAGCGTAAACTATCTCTAGAATCCATCCACGTGGACGCTCTAGTGTCTGAATCTTTGAATGAAACTGGGTAATTAAGGAGCGCCCTTTGAAGTCTGTTTCAACTCCAAAAAACCGCGACCTGGCTTCTTCGACAATAAACGGAATGTCGGGTGTCATCGCAAGAAACCCAAACAACAACGGTAGCAGCGACCCTGATAAAACAAAATAGCCGACTATCCCGATTAGTAGCAATACATCTGTGATAATTACACTCTTCCAGCGTCTGTCGCTGATTGGCGAAAAGCGACTGTCTTCGCCATAGTGTGGAAATGTGTCAAGTACAAAGTGAGAGCCAATCGCTACAAGGCCTGCTAGCAACGGATTACTGATGGTCAACCCAATTGACGCACCGGTATTGAAATGTGTGAATCCTGTCATAATAGCTGCAGCAGACTTACCGTACTAACTTGGTAAGACCTTCTTGCGAATTTCTTTTTCAATCTTGGTAGCTTCTTTTTTGTTTTCTTCCAGCCATTCTTTGGCAGTTTCTTTGCCCTGACCAATTTTTTCGTCTTTATAGTCGTACCACGAACCGGCTTTGCCGATGATTTCATGTTCTACAGCTAGGTCCAGTACGTCGCCAGCCATTGAGATTCCTTGGTTATACATAATGTCGAACTCAGCTTTTTTGAATGGGGCTGCAATCTTGTTTTTAACGACTTTAACGCGAGTACGATTTCCAATTACGTCGTCTCCCGTTTTAATCTGACCAATACGACGGATGTCGAGTCGAACCGAACTATAAAACTTCAGTGCATTACCACCAGAAGTAGTTTCCGGGTTGCCAAACATCACGCCAATCTTCATACGGATTTGGTTAATGAATATGACCGTGGTCTTTGATTTACTGATGATGCCTGCCAGCTTTCTGAGGGCCTGGCTCATTAATCGTGCCTGAAGGCCAACATGAGCGTCACCCATCTCACCTTCGATTTCTGCACGAGGCACCAGAGCTGCGACAGAGTCGATGACCACCAAATCAACAGCACTTGAACGAACTAGTGTCTCTGCAATTTCTAAAGCTTGTTCACCGGTGTCTGGCTGGGAAATTAGCAATTCGTTGACGTTGACGCCAATCATCTTGGCGTATTCAGGGTCAAGCGCGTGCTCTGCATCGATAAATGCAGCAGTACCACCCTCTTTTTGGATTTCGGCCACTGCATGCAAGGTTAATGTGGTTTTACCTGAGCTTTCTGGTCCATAGATCTCGATAATTCGACCTCTCGGTAAACCTTTGCCGAGTGCAATGTCTAAACTCAGACTGCCACTACTAAATGTCTCGACATTCTTTGCAGTGTTGTCGCTGAGACTCATGATTGCACCTTCGCCGAACTGCTGTTTTATCTGTTTTTTTGCGTCTTCTAACGCTTTTTCTTTTCCGCTATTGTCACTCTTTGATTTACTCTTTGTAGCCATATTGGTCGCTCCCTCTCTCGATTTGATTTTCCTACTTATTAGTATAGCAAATCGAGCGACTTCAAAATGCTCACGCTTCACGCTATACTTCAATATATAGATATGGCTTTTAAAACAGACGCAGTGGGCACCAGATGAGAATACCTAATTCAATGGTGTCTTCGATGTTGCTCGACAACGGCAAACTAACCCAAGAGAAACTCGATGAGCTAATCGAAATTGGTAAAAAACAAAAGAAAGCACTACAGAAAGTAGCCGTTGAAAAGCAGATCGTCAACGAAAATGAACTAGCTCAGTTATACGCAAACGAGATTGATGTGCCATTCGTAGACCTGTCAGAAGTCGAAATCCCGAAAGAAGTTCTGAAGCAGATCTCACAGCGAATCGCGGAAAAATATAACGCTGTCCTCTTTGAATCAAACGATGATGTTAAGAAATTAGCACTAGACGACCCCGATGACCTGCAAGCTGTCGACTTTTTAACGAAACAGTTCGGTGAAGGTACAGTCGAAATTTATCTAGCCACTACTAAAGACATTCGTGGTGCGCTCGGAGACTACAAAGGCTCGATAGGCTCTGAGCTAAGCAAAGTCGTGCCTGGCGACGAAGAGGAAGAAGATACTTCAGAAGAAGTCAGCGAAGAAGACCTAGCCGAAGACTCTCCTATTGCTCAAACGGTGAACCTACTGATTGAGTATGCGATAAAAGCCAAAGCTAGCGACATTCATATCGAACCTCGGGAAGAATTCCTCCAGGTGCGCTACCGCGTCGACGGTGTTTTGAGAGAAGCTAACAAATTACCTCGTCGAGTAATGCCAGCACTCGTCTCAAGAATAAAGATATTATCTAACTTAAAAATCGATGAACATCGCGCTCCACAAGACGGCCGGTTCAAGATCACCCTCGGCGAAAATGTCTTCGCTCTGCGTGTGTCAACGCTACCTGTAGTAGATGGAGAAAAAGTAGTGATGCGTATTCTCGATGAATCAACTGAAGCGCTAACACTTGAAGATTTAGGATTCTGGGGCAAATCACTCGACGACATCAATAGCGCAATTTCTCAGCCCCACGGAATCATTCTGGTGACAGGACCAACTGGTTCCGGTAAGTCTACCACTTTGTATTCAGTACTTAGCAAACTCAACACGCCAGGCGTCAATATCTCTACCATTGAAGATCCAGTCGAATATCGTATCCCCGGCGTCAACCAGACACAGACCAATCCTAAAGCCGGCATGACCTTCGCTAACGGCCTGCGAGCCCTGCTTCGTCAGGACCCGAATATCATCATGATTGGTGAGATTCGTGATGGTGAGACAGCGTCTCTGGCAGTTCAAGCAGCCCTAACTGGTCACCTGGTGTTCGCGACGCTTCACACAAACAACGCCGCCACTGCTATTCCACGACTGTTAGATATGGGCGCTGAGCCATTTTTGATTGCCAGCACACTACAAGTCGTAATCGGTCAACGACTAGTACGTCGACTAGACACAGAAGCTCGTGAGAGCTACAAGCCTGACGGCAAAGAGCTGAGAAACATCCAGGAAACATTCGAAATTAAAGAAGCTATAGATAAGGCGAAGCAGGCACAGAAGATTCACGAAGAAACGCAAGCGAAACTGGCAAAAGAAAATAAAGAGAACAAAGGAAGCAACAAAGTAATTACTCCACTTGAGGCTGAAATCGATGATGAAAGTATCGTCGAAAAACTAAAAAGTGACCCGAATATGGTTGACCGTAGCGCCGAAGAAGCTGCCGCCAAACAAGCTGCTAAGCAAGAGAAAAAACACAAAGCTGAGGGTAAAGAAGTCGTTGAAGACGATATCCCAAGTTCAAGTAGTGGTCTACATTTATGGAGAGTCAAGGAAGACTACGAAGGTAGTGGTTACCATGGCCGTGTTGGCATCTACGAAGTGTTGCGCGTCAGCGAGGAGATTCAGAAACTTATTTCCTCCAGCGCCACTGCAGCCGATATCCAACGGCGAGCAGTCGACGAAGGCATGATGACTATGAATCAAGATGGCTTCGTAAAAGTATTGCAAGGGCTGACAACTATCGAGGAAATTATGCGAGTGACTAGGGAATAGTATGCCAAAGTTTAAGTATTCAGCAGTAGACGAAAGTGGTAAAAACACATCAGGCTCAATCGAAGCATCAACGCGCTCATCTGCAGCAGCCACATTACGTAAACAAGGCTATCGTCCGCTCAACATCAGGGAAGAAAAAGGATTCGATCCAAACGACATTCAGATACCGTTTCTAAAAAAGAAAGTAAAAAACGTAGACATCGTCATAACCACCAGGCAACTATCGACTATGATAGGTGCCGGTGTCCCGCTTGTTAGATCACTCAACACATTGAAACTCCAAGCCGAAAATCCAGCAATGAAAGAAGTGTTGGAGGAAATAGCACATGATGTAGAAAGTGGTTCATCATTTGCTGATGCTCTAGACAAACACCAAGACGTCTTCAGCGATATTTATATCAACATGGTCCGTGCCGCCGAGGCGGGTGGTATTTTAGACGATGTTCTTAAACAACTTGCATCTCAACAGGAAAAGGATGCCAGCATGCGTAAGAAAATTAAAAGCGCCAGTACTTACCCAATGGTGCTTTTAGTTATTACATTCATAGCCTTCTTTGGATTGATGCTGTTCGTCGTACCGAAAATTGGAGACATCATCAAAGACCTTGGAGGTCCTGACGCCGAGCTACCAACTACAACACAGGTGATGCTCGGCATCAGTGATTTTATGATTAATTATTGGTACTTTGTTATCGGTATCGTGGTGGCGATTGTTGTAGCCGTTCGTCGCTACATCAAAACAGAATCCGGCAAAAAGAAATTTCACCAACTACTACTTAAAACACCTGCTGTTAATAACATTGTCATAAAGATTGCTGTCGCTCGTTTTGCTCGCACGTTTAGCGCGCTAATGAGCGCCGGCGTCAACGTGCTCGACTCTATCCGAATTACGTCAGGAGCAATCGGTAATAAAGTTATAGAGGAAGAACTGAGGGCAGCTTCTGATGAAGTAACTGCCGGCAAACAGTTTTCGGAACCACTGCGCAGTAGCAAGATATTCCCACCAATTGTCCCCCAGATGCTCGCAATTGGCGAAGAAACAGGACAAACAGATACAATTTTGATTAAAATTGCCGAATTTTACGAAGAAGAAGTCGACAACCTGATTGATGGAATTAGCTCAATTATCGAACCGGTAATGATTGTGGTGATGGGGTCTATGGTGGGGCTGATTGCAGCCAGTGTTATCGGTCCAATCAGTAGTATTTCAGAAAATATCGGGATCATACTACTTGACCTACCGCTGTTTGTCGATATAATTATCAATTAGATAAGCTCAAGCATTATCTATTAAATTAAACACTTTTCTAATGAAAGGGTGGGTATTCATGCTCAAACAATATAAGAAAGACGGTTTCACAATCGTTGAGCTGTTGGTCGTAATCGTCATAATCGGTATTTTAGCTGCACTAGCGCTAAACACCTTTGGTAGTGCGCCAGCACGTGCTCGTGACGTCAACCGTCAAACAGACGTTGACTCAGTAGCTACGCAGCTCGAAGCGTATTACGTTGATAACAACAGTTATCCAACGGAAACCGAAATGACAACAGACCCAGCAACTACTGCCTCTCTATTCGAGGGAGTATCAGTAGATGCAGTAACTGACCAAGATGGCGACACCTTCGTGGCCGGTACTGCCGTCACTAACGACACAGAATACGCATACGATGCGTTACCTTCTGGTTGTGACAATGGCGCTGCAGGAGATTGTGAAGAATTTCTGCTTACAGCCTTCCAAGAAGAAGCTGATAGCAACGTCACAATCGAAAGTCTAAACAAAGTTCCTACTCCGTAAGTAGCACTTTAGCTTAGATAACAAACCGCTCCGCTCATCGGAGCGGTTTTAGTTTGCATTGATCCAGGAATAAAAACTTACTATCAAGTTAAAGTCTGTTAAAATAAGCATAAGGACTACAGAGTGGGAAAATACTTCTACAAACCAACACCAACATTTGGACTCGACATAGGACATGGCAGCTTAAAGGTCATGCAGTTAGATGATGCCGAGTTTCGACCAAGAGTGCTTGGTTATGGTCAGGCTGACTTTACTGCTAGCGCAGTCAACAACGGCGTAATCGCTGAACCGTCCATAGTCGCTGAACAAGTGTTTAAATTGCTAACAGAGACAATGATCGGCGGGGTCAGCTCAAAACAATTCGTTACAGCCGCACCCGTCGCAAACACATATAACAGTCTGTTAACGCTACCACTAATGAAAAAAGATAAGCTTGAAGAGTCAGTGATGCTCGAAGCTGAGCAAGTTATACCGCTACCGCTCGATCAGCTCTACATCGACTATCAAGTTATCTCCAAGAATAAAGATGATGAAAACCAGCAAGTTATGTTTGTAGCTGTACCCCGAACTATCATAGATAGCTATATAGAGCTAGCCGATTTATTAAGCCTAGAGCTTCGAAACATCGAGACCACTATCGACTCGACTGTGAGGATTATATCAAAAACCATAAAAGAAATTGATCGGGCACGCCTCATAATCGATCTCGGTTCGCTAAGCTCTGACCTGGCAGTTTGGGACAACGCCCTTCAAGTGACAAGTGTAGTTAACTGGGGTGGAGATCATCTCACTCGAGATATTCAAAGTGGTCTAGGTATTTCGCACTCTAAAGCGTCGTCACTGAAACGACGCTACGGAATTAATGACGGACCACAGCAAAAACAACTAATCGAAGTTCTAGAAGACAGCTCAAAGTCGCTAATAAAAGAAGCTAAGCGTATCATTCGCTTTTACGAACAACGCAAAGATGGCGCGAAAATCGACCAAATAATAATCGTTGGTGGTGGATCAAGCTTAAAGGGAATTGACGACTTCCTCTCAGAAAAGCTTGAAATGCCAGCAGTACGAACCACGGCGCTGGATGCCTTTGATTTTGGCGACTTGCAACCACCGCACCCAGGAAAATTTGGAGCATTTACTTCTGTCGCCGGGCTAGCAATGATTCAGGAGTCTGACCTATGATTAACCTGCTTCCACCAGAAATAAAACAAGAGCAGCTTTACACTAAACGAAACACGCTGCTAGTTAAGTATCTGCTTGTTGCAGCAATAATTACAGGGCTCGCACTGGCAACACTACTAACAGGAAGTTATCTTTTAAGTAAAGAAGAGGCGCAGCTGTCTGACAGGTTGGCAGCAAAACAGGAAGATGTCCGTGTCGCCACCGAAACCGCAAATGAAGCTCGTGAATTATCAAACCAGATTGACACCATCGGATTATTGCTCGATGATGAGTTGAAATTCTCACAACTGATACCATCAATTGCCGCTTTAATTCCAACTAACGCCAACCTTACCAGTCTATCGCTGACTGCAGACACCACCACCCCTCTTGTGCTAGTCGCAGGCGTAAACAGCCAATCAACTGCAGCATTAATGAGGGTTAATATTGAAGCTTCAGGCCTATTTTCGGCGGCAGACATCGTCTCTATTACCCCTGGGTCGGATGCTACTGGCGGTAGAATTGTTACAATTCAAGCTTTATTCAGTGAGGAGCTAGGCCTGTGAGCGCAAGAAACGTATTCTATGGACTAATTGTCGGACTGTTACTGGCAGTTGGTGGTGGGTTTATTGTGTATAGTACATTTCACTCCAGACTCGAAGCCCAGTCTAGTAATATCGAAACAAAGAAGGCGGAGCTAGCTGCTAGTGACGATAAGTTGAAACTCACGATTCTAGCAAACAACCAGTTCGAACAGCTGAACGATGTTAACGACATCATCGGTAATATCATCCCCGACAACAAGGCTCAGTCTGATGTTGTAGCCGATGTAACAGTTCTCGCTCAACGCAGCAATACAACTCTAAATAGTATTAACTTTAATTCCAGCAATATCGGTGAAGAGCAGGCGACTAGCCAGACTGTCGAAAGCGACTACCCCGGCTTACGCAAACTGCCTGTTACGGTAACGGTTGAGGCCTCTTATGACCAACTGCTGCAATTCTTACAGGAAATCGAATCCAACCAACGCAAGATCACTGTCGACTCGATAGCAATAAACCCATCAGAAAATGGACGATTTGCAGCAAATTTGATTGTTAACTTCTATGTGAGGGCTTCATAGTGGACAGTTCAAGCACAAAAAAATCCGCCGAACAACTCAGGGTCTACGTGAAACTAACTGGCGAAATCCTCCATAAATATCAAGCAATTGTAATCGCGTTAATTGCACTTGTTGTTATTGGCTACAGCATGTATAGCATTAGTGAACTACTCAACCCCGAATTAGATCAAGCCGTATACGACGAAGCACTTAACAGTTCACAGCAAATATCGTTTGATCAAGAAGCGATTGAAGCTATCCGTCAGCTCAAAGACGCTGCCGACCCAGTCCAAAGTCAGCTTCCTTCAGATCGAAGCAATCCGTTCTAGCCAAAAAGCTTTAGCTTTTTATGATAGAATCACATCAGTAATGAATGGAAAAAATGGCTTCACAATTATCGAGCTTGTCGTAACAATTGTCATATCTGGTATTTTCATTTACGGTGCCAGCCTAACTCTTAGACAGCTCATGTTCATCAACGAACGAGCCAATGACCTAGCAATCGCCAACTCGACTGCTCGGAATATAACTGAAAGCCTTCGAAGCGCAGGCTATCTGTCACTGTCAGACGGTACGATAAATTTTACTACAAACCTACCTGATGAGTTGGCCGATCCTCGAGACGCTAGTTACACCATAACTACTGAGTCACCTGGATTAAAGCGTATCAAGTTCGACATCGACTTTACTATCAACGGACGCGCCCAGGAGCAGCAATACACTACATTCATCGGGGAGGTCGGCGTTGGTCAATACTAAGCCAGGTATAACTGTCGCTGAATTATTAGTAGTAATGGTGGTAATTGGCATACTATCATTGTTTCTGTTCCCTGCAATTATTGATTTACTTGCCGGCAGCAGTCGTGGCTATGAACGCGCCAGCCTTAACCTTAGGTCACAGACTATATTGCGTAAAGTAACAGAAGACATCCGAAACGGATCAAGTATCCGGCAATCTAACCAGATTATTGATTCCAACCCAGTTCAAACTAGCGGTTGGTCTACCGACGACGTCGAAAATGTGCTGATAATTGCTCGACCCGTCACTGACAGCGATGGCGACTTTATTCAAAACGACCTAACCGGGCTGCCGTATCAGAATGAATTCGTTTACTATGAAGATGACGGTTCGCTCTACGTTCGAACTCTCGCACACCCGCTCGCAATCGATAACAGCGTATCGTCGACCTGCAGACCGGCTGTTAGCGGTTGCTCTGAAGATGTACTGCTCAGTGATAGCTTTTTAGATATGAGCTTCACTTTTTTTGACCAAGACAATCAAGAAACGACAACACCCTACCTGGCGCGATCAGTCGAAATGTCGCTTAGTCTTGTCCGCGAAAACAATCCAGGCACCGATGTTATTATCGAAAGCACAAATCAGATGACATTTAGAAACCTAGGAGACGGCAGTGAAAGCTCATAGTATCAAGCAGGGTTTTGCTCTGCCACTGGTGATATCAATCTTTCCATTCATAATTTTTCTGGGACTCGTTGCCGCTGAGCTAGCACTAACGGGTATCAAAGTTGCGAGGGCTGATAACTACGACATCCACGCACAGATGGCGGCCGACTCTGGAGCCGACTATGCACTCAACCAGCTCAACAGCGACAGCACCTGGACCGGCACTGGTGCTGCAGTAACAGTCCATAGTGACAGTAACCTAGATAGCGAATTCACTGTCAACGTAACCAACATCGATGACAGGAGTAAATCAATCATCGTGACTGGCGTCTCTAGCAACGACACAGGCGAACTAAGTAGACGTAGTATCGAAGTCATAGTGCGCGGTATTGGAGGTGGCTCATTATCTGTTGTAACTGGAGTTGGCGGACTTTACATGAGCAACTCTGCAAAAATTCTCGGAGGTAACGTGTTTGTAAACGGTGAAGTGCAGATGAGTAATACTACCCAAATTGGTCTAGAATCAAACCCTACCGAAACTGAACTACGCGTCGCTCACCAAATTTGCGGCACGACTAATTATCCAAGAGTCTGTGCCGACGGAGAGAACGGTGAGCCAATTGACATTTCCAACCCAGCCCAAGTGTTTGCAAATGTATACGCCAACAACCAGTCAGATGGCAGCCATATGTCAAGCGGTGGACTTCAAGGCTATCAGCCAGTAACTGATACTGACAATCCGCCAATTGAACCCCAGGAACTACCTGTGCACGACCGACAAGCACAAATTGATAATATTAACGGACCATTAACCAGGTCCGGAAATAACGCATCATGCACCCTAAACAACGGTACCGTTACCTGGGAGGCAAACACGCGTATCGAGGGTGATGTAGTAATTAACAAAAAATGTACCGTGACGCTCAGGGGTGACGTCTGGATTGATGGCAAACTGGAAATGGCACAAAATGGCGTAATTGTAATCGACAACGCAATTCCATCAAGCGCAGATCTACCGACAATAATGATCGACGACATATTCGAAATGCGCAACAGCGCCGAAATTAGAGCGAACACCAATAGTGTCGGCGCTAGAGTCATCACCTACAAGAGTTCTGCTGGGTGCTCACCAGACTGTACCGATGTCACGGGCAGCGACTTGCAAACTTCACGATCAATCCCAACAATCACGCTCACCCAACAATCCGCCGGACCGGAAAGCCTGTTCTACGCTAAGTGGTCACAGGTAGACGTTGGTAACAGTGGCGGCGTAGGGGCTCTCGTTGGTCAGACCATCAATCTGAACCAATCCGCAGCAGTTACTTTCGGTACTCAAGCAGCCGATGGATCACCTGCTCGCTGGGTGATTGATTCGTACAAACGATGGTTTAATTAGACCTAGTTACCGTAGAGTTTTAGGTTTTCTTCGTGTGCGTCAACGATGCATTTGGCTGTGTAGACCGGATCTTTGGCATAATGAAAGCTAAAGTTATCCATCTCGCCTGCTGTTTCAATTTTAATTGTACCGAAATCAAACAGCCGACTGAAAATGGAGGTTTGCTCAATGGTAGCATCCTGGACATCGCCGATACTTAGTTGAGAAACTGAACGCGAAAACAATGAATGTGTACGCACAAACACAAGTTTTTGGTCGGTTAGAACAAGATAATTGTTTCGATAGACATAGATGGATGCCGCCGTACCGAGTGTCACCATGCCACCAATCAGCAAAATTATCCACGGCAGATAGTCAGTCAAACTTAAATTCGCATCATATGCAGTCAATGGATCTCCACTCAGCTCAAAGCTGTTCAATAGAAGGCCGAAGCCAGTAATGATAACCACCACAAATAACGCCCCGAAAGCTCGGGTATAGACCCCGAAGGGATGTCGTTGAACTTCACCAAGAATTTTCTCATCATCATCATGTTCAAACAGGTCAATCTTAGCGATTTGAATATCTTGCATATCTAAACGTTATAACAGTTTGGACTGTTTGTCATCGTCACCGGGGGTTAAATTTAAGTGTTTATGTGCTTTTCGTGTAGTTTTGCGGCCCCGTGGCGTACGTTCTAAAAAGCCCAGTTGCATCAGATACGGCTCGTAGAAATCTTCGATGGTAGTTCGCTCTTCTGCAGTTAGAGCGGCAATTGTGTCGAGCCCGACCGGACCACCACTGTAATCTTCGATGATTGCCAGTAGCACTCGCCTGTCAGCTTTATCTAATCCAAGCTCATCGATTTCTAGCATTTTGAGCGCTGCTAGGGCTGCGGTTTCGTTAATCGCCCCGTCACCTTTGACTTGGGCGTAGTCACGCACACGTTTCAGTAAACGATTAGCGATTCGGGGTGTCAGCCGAGAGCGTTTGGCGATTTGCTTAGCGCTGACGTCGTCAATCTTTATGTCTAAGATTGTCGCTGCTCGGCGCAAGATTTGGACCATTTCCGGCTCGCTGTAAAACTCTAGACGATGCAACATACCGAATCGATCGCGCAATGGAGCGCTTAGGCTACCGGCACGCGTAGTGGCGCCGATGATGGTGAACTTCGGTAAATCCAGTCGCAGACTCTTCGCGCTCGGGCCTTTACCGACCATGATGTCGATTTTGTAATCCTCCATCGCAGAGTACAAAATCTCTTCGACGCTGCGGTTCAGCCGATGAATTTCGTCGATAAACAGAATGTCGCCCTCCTGAAGATTGGTCAGCATGCTAGCCAGATCACCAGCACGTTCAATCGCTGGACCGCTAGTTGCGCGCATCTGCGCCTGCATTTCGTTAGCAATTACCCAGGCCATAGTAGTCTTACCGAGTCCGGGCGGGCCATGCAGTAATACATGATCAACTGCATCACCTCGCTGTTTAGCGGCTTTTATCGCTAGCTGTATATTGTCTTTAAGTTTCTGCTGACCGATGTAGCTTTCAAAATCCTTCGGACGCAAAGTCTCTTCGACCTGCACTTCTTCGATGTCTTCTTCGTCGCTACTGGCGTCAACTATCCGATCAATTGCCATCTAAAGCTCCTGCAACGCCTGTTTTACCGCATCTTCACTCGTCTCAGCGTCCACTTTCGCCAATGCTTGCATAGCGTCACCCTTGTTGTAGCCGAGGTTTACGAGCGCTTCCAGCGCTTCGCTATCGACCGAACTGTCGTGAGTGAGACTGACGCCACCGAGCAACACATCGTCGGCTAGCTTATCTTTTAGGTCAACAGCGACTCGTTCGGCCGTCTTCTTGCCGACACCGCTGGCACCAGACAGATATGTATTATTTCCATCGACAATCGCTTGTTTGATGTTCGCCAATGGGCCTAAATCACAGATAGCCAGCGCAGCTTTGGGTCCCACGCCGTTTACGCCTAGCAGCAATTCGAAAAATTGTTTAGCATCCGGCTTTAGAAATCCATATAAATCATGCGCGCGCTCCTGGATTTGCTCGTAGACATAGATCGTCTGAGTCGAACTATTTTCGATCGACATGCGGTCGTCTTCAGTCATGTAGACCCCATAGCCGACGCCGTTTACATCCAGAATTGGTTGCGGTTGTTCGGTGTTGGTTATCGTTCCAGTCAGTCTTGCAATCATTACCTACCAGTATAGCAAGCTGCACTATACTAACTACAATGAAGATTCTAATAGGAATTATCGGCTGATACGGCGCACTGACAGTGCTTAGTGCGTATGTGTTGGTCAGTTTTGCAGATTTGAGTGCAGCCACAATTTTGTTTCAAGGCCTGAACTTCACCGGTGCACTCGGATTGATTGTTAATTCTTGGTACAAACACGACGTGCAACCGGTGGTGCTGAACATAGTTTTTGCCAGTATTGGGCTATTCGCCCTGATACATATTATTTTCTAAACCTCACTAAACGCGCAGGTAATAGCGACGGCTAGACCGTCGGCGGCGTCGTCTGGTTTGGGGATAGATCTTAGTTTGAGGATGTTTTTTACCATCTCTTGCACCTGGTTTTTGTCGGCAGCACCGTAGCCGGTAACACCCATCTTTATCTGTGGCGGACTGTATTCGTAAATGTCTAGATTCGCCTGCGCTGCCGCCAACAGTACCGTGCCGCGCGCCTCGCTAACCGTCATGGCGGTAGTGACGTTGTTCGTAAAAAACAACTTTTCTATCGCCATGCAATCTGGCTGATGCTCATCAATCAGCTGACTGACACACTCATAGATTTCCTGTAACCGCCCCGCCTGTGGTGAGTTAGCTTCGGTTCGTATTACACCGGCGTCCAGAAACTTTACGTCATTAGCGTTTGCAGCCTCAATTACACCAAATCCAGTAATGCCTGTGCCGGGGTCGATGCCGATGATTTTCATTCAAATTAAGTATAGCAACTACAAACAAGGTTGTGTCTTAATGTAGCGTCAAGTGTGAGACAACTATCTCCGTAGTTAGTTTATGTGTGGCTTACTCTGTAAAAACTATACAATGTCGAAATTGGTGTACGTCTCTGACACGTCGTCGATGTCTTCGAGCGCATCCATCAGTTTGATGACTTTGTCTGATTTATCTTCATCGATCTCAACAGTGTTGTTTGGCACGTATTCGAGTTTGGCAGATTTTACCTCTAGGTCGACTTTTGTTAGCGCTTCGCGTACGGTATGTAGCTGTTTCATGTCGGTCTGAACCACCCAGATATCATCTTCGTCGATGATGTCGTCGGCGCCAGCTTCGATTGCGACCAACTGGTCGGCGTCGTCGTCGCCTGTTTTTTTGACCTCTATCACGCCCTTGTGTTCGAACTGATAAGCAACTGCCCCCGTTTCGGCCATGTTGCCACCGTTTTTTGTAAATGCATTGCGCACGTCTGCGGAGGTACGATTACGATTGTCGGTCGCGCACTCGACGATGACTGCCACACCGCTCGGCCCATAGCCTTCGTAGCGAATTTCTTCAATCGGTCCACCGCCCAGTTCGCCGGTGCCGCGCTTAATCGCCTTTTCGATATTGTTGTTCGGCATATTGGCGTCTTTGGCCTGCTGGATTGCCATCGCAAGGTCTGGGTTCATGTCCGGGTCGCCGCTGGCTTTGGCCGCCACAGCAATATTGTTGCCCAGTTTCGTGAACATCTTGCCACGTTTAGCGTCGTTGGCGCCTTTTTGGCGCTTAATCTTACTCCATTTACTGTGTCCTGCCATATAAATATGATATAGATTTTAAGAGTTAGTTTCTAGTGAAACTGCACTGCAGTGAATTACTTTACCTCCATCATTTACAATCTTCACTACCATCGAAGCTTATACCGCTCATCGACTGTAACTAAACCAATTAACGCCTCCTCAAACAGTTAGGTTTGTATATATAAAACCATTAACTAACGACACATTAAGCAGGCATTAACTAATTGAGAACATTGGGCGATTTGACCATATCTGCTTATGCTTGGCATAATAGCCATATCATAACTCATAAAAAAAGTAGAAAATAAAAAAATGGAATCAACAATATTCATCGAAATCAGCTTGGTGCTAGTCATTGCTGCGGTTGTGGCATCGATTATGCGCGTACTGAAACAACCGCTAATTGTTGGTCACATTATCAGTGGTCTTATTTTGGGTCCATATGTGTTTAATGCGATTCACTCAGAAGAAATCCTCGAAACCATGTCACACCTAGGAATCACTTTACTACTGTTCATTATAGGACTAGGTTTGAACCCGAAAGTTATCAAAGAGGTTGGCAAGCCTGCAACCTTGATCGGGCTGGGACAAGTGACATTTACTGCTCTGTTCGGATTTGTGGTGGCACTGGCACTTGGGTTTGATTCAACCAGTTCTATCTTTATCGCGCTGGCACTGACGATGAGTAGCACTATCATTATCTTAAAAATACTCAGCGACAAAAAAGACACATCTAAACTCTACGGCAAGCTATCGATTGGCTTCCTGTTAGTCCAAGATATCGTGGCAACGCTGCTGTTGATTTTTGTGTCGACCTCATCAGAAGGCGGCCTGCCGCTTGCTGACTTTCTCTTAGTATTTGGTTGGCTGGCGGTTATCGGTGCTGGACTGGTACTGGTAAATCACTTTATATTGCCGCGGCTAGAACGAGTCTTCGCTGGTTCGCAAGAATATTTGTTCCTGTTTACGATTGCCTGGGGGCTCGGCATCGCCTCGTTAGTGGCTATGGCGGGCTTGTCGATTGAAGTCGGCGCCCTAATTGCTGGCATCGGTCTATCTACTCAGATTTACGCCCAGGAAGCCGCTACACGCCTGAGGCCGCTGCGAGATTTCTTTATCGTGCTGTTCTTTATCGTGCTTGGTGCCGGCCTGCAACTAGACGCAATTGCCACTGCGCTCGGTCCAGCACTGGTTCTGTCTCTGTTTGTGCTAATCGGTAATCCTTTAATAGTACTAACTATCATGGGCTTGCTTGGCTATACCAAAAAGACCAGTTTTAAAACTGCCCTGACTGTCGCTCAAATTAGTGAATTCTCGTTGATATTCATTCTACTCGCCCAGGAAACCGGTCGCGTCAGCGCGGAAGTTGTTAGCATAGTAACCATCGTTGGCCTGATCACTATTGCCGCATCGACCTATATGATGCTCTACGACGATAAAATTTACAGCTGGTTCGAACGGTACCTAAAACTCTTCGAGCGACGAGAAGTGAAGTATCACCAAGAAAAAACTAACGATGCCGATATTTTCCTGTTTGGTTTTGCTCGTGGTGGCCACGAATTTATCAAAACTTTCCGCAAGATGAAAAAACGATTCCTAGTCATCGATTATGACCCAGAAGCAATCGAACAACTCAAACACGATGATATTGCCCACGAATACGGTGATATCACTGACCCTGAATTACTCGAAGAAATAAACATCGATAACGCCAAACTAGTGATTTCTACCATCCGCGACTACAACACTAATCTGTATCTAACCGACCACATCCATCAACGCAATCAAGACACGATTATCATCGTCCATTCAGAAACACCCGCACACGCACACGAATTGTACGGACGCGGGGCTACCTACGTAATGATGCCCCATTTTATCGGTAGTGAACGGGTGAGCAATATGGTAAACCGAATTGGTCTTAATAAGTCTGATTTTATTCCTTCGCGTGAAAAACACCTGCGATACGTCCGTAAGCACCTCTAGCTGTGATTCTACTTGGAGTCGCATTAATACTTGTTGCTACTTTACTCAACGAGCTTGAAAATGTCGTTGATAAAAAGCAGTTCGCGAAACACCACCTAACCCACTACACCGTCGGATTCCTGACAACATTTTGGTCATTTCTATTTTTTGTAGGAATTCAATATTTTGGCTCTGGATTTGAATTTTCAACTGACTCCCTACCAACCCTAATTCCGAGAATTATCCTCGAAATACTACTGGGCACCTTAGCAATTAGAGGCATGCTAGCCGCCAACCTCTCAACCACTAGCCTCGTGCGACTACTCACAATCCCAGGTTTACTACTGGTCGACTATCTAGTTGGCTACGAACTACAATCTAGTCAACTTCTGGGAATGATTTTAATTTTTGTCGCAATGCTAATCCTAACCGTAAACAATAAAATCAAAAAGGACGGTATTGGATTGCTGACACTAGGAGCTCTTATCGCTGTAGCTACCACTTCGCTATTTAAGTACAACATCGAGAACTTTAACTCCGTAGCTACAGAACAAAGTATCGTCTTATTTGCCTATCTCTTTTACTTCGGCCTACAGATGATGCGGAACGCAGAATATCCAATCAAAACATTGCGCAAAGTCTGGGCGGAAGAAATTTCCCTATTCGCCGGATTCGCAACGGTTCTTAACAGTTTCGCTCTGAGCTTATTGCCACCATCACTGATGCTGACATTCAAACGTTCTGGGTCTATGGGGTGGTCGCTCGTACTCGGACAAAAGGTGTTCCATGAACACCATATTATTAGAAAAATCATCGCCGCTTCCGTGGCGCTTTGCGGCGTTGTATTGATCGCGATTTAACTAATTTATGTTCTTTACTTCAGCACTTGCGAATTTACATCTGTTACGTCATAATTTGATATCGTTCAGCTCCCCTACAACTTCGGGCCTGTAGCTCAGGGGTTAGAGCACCTGCCTTTTAAGCAGGGTGTCGTGGGTTCGATTCTCACCAGGCCCTCCAAATAAAAAACTCCACATGATGTGGAGTTTTTTATTTTAATGGCTGTCGATTCTCCAGCCCAATAAGTACTTATTTTTTGTTCCGTTTAGGGGCTCGAACTCCGTTAGACGCCATAAAACTTAACACCACGAGTGCGCCTAGAATCTGTAGTTGGTTGTCGAGAATGAGACCGTAGAAAAACCCATTGCTTAGCTGGATTGCTGGCTGCAACAGCTCCAAGCTCAGGGCGCTATACGTAATCGCCCAGACTACTATCAGCAAAAATCCTAGCGCAGTGGTGCGCTGATACTGGCGTTTAAATAACAGTAGGCCTACCGCAGGCAGGGACAAGTGAAAGCCAAAGCTAATCAACGCGCTTATCAACGTCGAACTACCCGCAACTTCATAGACACTCTGCAGCTCTGCGCCCAAATACCACTGAGCCACGGTAACAAGACTCAGCAAAACAACCGGTCGACGCAAAATCACAACAGCAGCCATCAGGCCGAGTGAAATAAAAAATAACAGTAAATCGAGAGTCATTATCAGCAATTATAGCAATTACTGAGTTATTCGTGACTCCATGAACTTAGTAAAGGCTAATAGTTTTTCATCACTAAAGGTTCCTGTAGATATTTGAGGCGACTGATTCAGCTCTACAACATACCAAGTCCCATCATTGACGTCCTGCATGACGTCTACTCCTGCAACTTCATTCTTTAATACACGAGCTGCAGACTCAGCTAAATCAATCACTGCTCCCGGGATGTTGTCCAGTTCTACTAATTCCGCATCAGCGCCTTGTGATGTGTTATTAAGATATTTGTCTGATTGAGCGGTACGCTTAATGACCAGTCTTGCTTCATACCCAAAACACAATATCCGATAGTCACAATTATTCTCTATATATTTCTGCACTATAAACTCATCTTTATTGTCTTCATGTTCGCGCCACTGCTGTTCGGATGTAATTAAGTGGTTATCTCTACCTCTAGTTCCGAAGTTGATTTTGTAAACGAATGGCAATTCAAAGGGCAACTCTTCGATATTGAAGCTGTATTTTCTTTGAAATATCGTAGGTATAGTATTAACGTTATTTACAAAAAAATGTGCTGCTTGTAAAATTTTGTCCTCTGGTCGCACATATTTAACATCCCCAGGTAAACACACTACGTTGTAATGTTCTGCATACACACTAATCAGGGATGCGAGCTGTAAATTGTTGCCTACAAGAAGCAGATAGACCATATCGAAGCTTGATAGTTCAACAAGTTCTTTGTCTATTTTAATTTTAATTGAAAACATGTTCTCGTAGATCGAAACAACCAAATCGTCATACGAAGCATTTTTGTATTCTACAGTGCCACCAAGCTCAGCTTTTTGATATGCTCCTGCACCGAGGTCGTAAGAAGACTTACCTGATTTTACTGATAAGACTAGACAATTTTTCATTTATTCATCCTTGCTTTTTAAAAAACTAAGTTACTCTCCATGATAAGACTTTCATTACTTTATTAAACCTCTAACTCTTTCTTGAAATAGCTCATGATAATGTCTGAGAGTTCGCTTGGAAACGAATTGTCCCTGTTGATGTTAGTCATAGTTTGATGGGTTTTTTTAACATTAATGTTCGCATATCTAAGAATTTCCTTTCTCTGCTTGTCATCGAGGCTCTTAAAGGCGAGGTTTTTATCAGCGAGATATGCCGCATAACGAGATTCCTCTAGGGTGCCCACACATTCAAGCGGCTTAGTCTCACCATTAATTAGTGTGAGTAGCTGAAAATGCATTTTTTGGTTTTGAAAAATACCATCCCCCCAAAGAAGTTTTGCTTGATCGGGGTCTACGGCCCACATTGTTAAGATAATATATGCACATTTAGGACAATCTAGACACCAGCCCCCTTTTGCTGAAACTCGATTACAGCTAGAAAAACCACTGTGAAGTCTCTTGAAGTTTGAGAATATTTTCATAATTTGAAATTCATATAACGGTCTAAGCAGGCTAAAATAATAAGGACCACCCTTTAGATTAGAGTTATAGAGGGTTTGAAGTTTTTTCTCATAATCGAACGACTTTGTATATTGGTGATTTATACTAACATTATTTTCAGTTAAATTAGGGAAGTTTGCCGAGTATTCGTTGGCAACCGAAATATACTTGTGTCCCATCGATAGTGCAACTATATGGCTTAGCGCTGCAAGTTCTGCGCTTAGCGGATTATGACCTTTATTTTTTGTTTGTAGGTTTTCAGTACCAATACGTTTTAATCGTTTTGCTGAATAAAGCTTTACGCCTCCCCAATTATCAAGTTGTTTTTTTCTAAATTCATGAGGATTAAGTATAAAAACATCAAAGGGCTGGTCCAACTTATGCAATGTTTCTGCAGCAACTAACCCATCCTTACCTCCACCTAAAAATCCTAATGTTCTATTGTTTCTAGGGGGTGCATCGCCTTCATGGGCGCTCTCTTCAATGTAGGCGCTTGGGATTATTTTTGTTTCTTCAACAATATCTATACCGCACGTATATCGAAGTTCGGCCAAGCCTTTAAATATCAGATTCTCAAAAAACTCAACTTCTTTATTTGTCATAGGGAACTCAACATAAAACTTATCGAAGTAGTCTAAACGAAACAACATTGGAGCGTATGAAAGTGCAGCATAAAGTACATACCTTTGCAGCAACCTGTTGTCTAAGCTGATGTCTTGGTCTAGCTTAAAATCAAACACGTAGCCACTAGCAACCCTTTGACCCTTAATATCAAAAATAAACTGGATTTGCTGAGGCTTTATCTCTAAGTCAAGCAGTTTAAGAGTGGAGGTTTTTTTCACCTAAGTCTTTATGCTCCTACTTTGTCTTTCATTTGTTTCTTTCGCGCGTTCGCCTCGACATATTTAACAATTTCGAGTGCGATATCTTTTTTTGTTGCCTGTTCGATGCCACGTAAACCTGGCGAAGAATTAACCTCAAGCACAAGCGGCCCTCGCTTTGATCGAATTAAATCTACACCACAAATGTCTAGGCCCATTGCTTTTGCGGCTTTTACTGCATTGCGCTTTTCTTCGGCTGTTAGTTTTACTTCTTCAGCCGATCCACCCATATGAAGATTGCTTCTAAAGTCATCTCCGAGACTTTTTCTTTGCATAGCAGCGACCACTTTACCTCCAACAATGAAGGCTCTAATGTCCTCTCCTGAAGCCTCTTCGATGAATTCCTGAAGTAAAATCGACACATTTTCTACGTAGAATGCCTGGATAACTGACTTAGCGGCGCGCCTACTTTCAACCAAAACAACTCCGCGCCCGTGTGTTCCTTTTGCGACCTTAATCAGGAACGGTGCACCAATTTGTTCGATCAAGTCCTCTACTGCGTCAGTCTCTCGTGAAAATATAGTTTTTGGAATACCGACTTCTGATTTACTCAGCAACTGCAAACTACGCAATTTATTACGAGAACGCTCAATCGCTATCGACCGAGCAGTGGTATAAACCCCCATCATTTCAAACTGACGGACTATCGCAGACCCATACCGAGTCACCTTTGAACTAATACGCGGAATTATCGCATCTGGAATATCTACAGGTTCTCCCTGGAATCGAACTTCTAGATTATCCTGCTCGATATCTACATAACACTCTGAGTAATTTATAATTCTCGTGTTATGACCACGTAGTCTTAGGGTCTGAACCAGTCTTTTCGTGGAGTAGTTGCCAGGACCTTTCGATAAAACAGCAATGTTTAATTTTTCATCAGCTGGCTCTATACCTTTTGACAACTCGCTGCTGAGAGTCTCTTTCTTTTCAGGCTTATTCTTCTTAACATCAACTATGAAGCGATTATGGAGCGTTTTACGACCTATTAATACAGGGTAGGAATTCTTAGACCTGTCAGATAGAGTAAAGTAAGTTTTAATACTTCTATCCTCAAGCTTAATCTTTAATTTAACTCGATATCTAACTTGTACGTCGCCGGTTGAATTTCGAATAACTGAAGTCTTTGGGCTTCTCACCGTGATTTTCTTACCCGTGTATAGTTCATGCTCATCATCAAGCAATACAAACTCAAGCGTACCGTCTTCAAGCTCCTTAATATCAGTCGCCCAAACCGACGAACGGTCTGCACCCGTGTCAATTTTTGCGGGCACGTCAAAAATATTAAAATCTAAAAAATCAACTTCAGCAGTACTGCCAATTGTGGGGAGCTGCCCTTTATCATCGGTCATGTTCATTCCTTTGCTCTTTGCTCTATATTCTTTACTATTTATGTATAACAGGTTACCTCTGTTACATCAACCACAGGCATCATTATAGAGACATTCAATCAATAATACCGGCTGTCCACTGATTGTAGTTTTTGTTACAACAAACAAGTTTCGCATTTTCTCTGTTATGTGTTTACACTTGATATCAAGATATGCGGCTACCAAAAAACGTAATTGTGCCGCTGGGGGTCTCGACTTTCGAGGATAACCCAGCTTTAATTTATGCTTCGAAACGACGAGGTCACAACAAGCTATCGTTAGCTGTATCTGATGACGGGCTATACTTCAATGAATCGGATGAAGCACCGGTTATTCTTACGTCCACTGGGAAAAGCGAAGACATTGACGCGACTGACAACTTTCGGTTCTCACAAGTCATTGACGAAAACTTCCTGACCTACACCAAGTCCGGTCGCCTCAGCATTGCCAAACAAAAATCAGATGCCGAAATTTGGGACATGGCGATCTGGAAAAAACTCCGCACCTCTAACCCGCGAGCAAGTGGTGGTATGTTCGTTCCGGAATATAAACACAACGGCCAATACGTCCTGTTTTACAACACGTCACAGATTTATGTCGCCACCACCAAAGACCTCGACAAATGGCACAACACTCACCATCCTGTCGTTGATCGTCGACGACGTAGCTTCGACAATAATCCATTATCGATAGTTGATGTCAGCCTTAGCAAAAAGGGTATCCTTGTCTTATACAGTACCTATCGAACCAAAAATAAACGACAGATACTGATGATTGGTGCAGCATTATTCGACAAAAATAATCCAACTAAATTGCTATGGCGCAGTGGCGCTCCGTTATGGCAGGCCAAAAGCCCACGGAATAAAACCCTAACCCCAATAGGCGCAGTCAGCGTCGAAGACGAAAACAAATTATTGATCTATCTAGTCGACAGCGCCGGACGATTGCGACAGGTGTCGATGGTCCATCCAGGCCACGTCGACGAAGTTGCACCACCACTCCATAGATACCTAAAACTAACCAAGAGTCATAAAAATCCCATCATCGCTCCTGACGACGGCGAAGAATGGGAGCAAGCCGGCACCTTCAACCCTGCTGCCGTCGTTCACGACGGAAAAGTTCATATGTTCTACCGCGCGATGGATCCGAGCGGAGTCTCGCGCTTTGCCTATGCCAGCAGTGATGACGGGGTTAATTTTACTCGCCACCGCGAGATTGCCTACAACCACGAAGTTGATTTCACTCCACCCGAACCGTTCCCAAAAGCCCATGATCCGAACATCTATTCTTCTGGTGGTGGCTGGGGTGGTAGCGAAGATCCACGTGCTGTCATTATCGATGACCATGTTCATATGTCGTTTTGTATTTTCGAACACTGGCAGTCAATGCGTCAGGCAATCGCCAAACTGCACGTCGACAACCTAAATGAACGTAACTGGGACTGGAATAGACCACTTCTCGTATCACCAGAAAATCAACGACAAAAGAACTGGATGATCTTCCCAGAGCGAGTCAACGGCAAGCTCGCAATCCTGCACGCGTTAGTGCCAAGTGTGGCGATCGAATACTTTGATACCTTTGAAGAACTCGAAGAAAACCCAATCCACAGCCCAATTCAGGGTGACGCTGACCGGTTCGGTCGACCAGGGTGGGACGGTTTCCTGCGTGGGGCATCTGCACCACCAATTAAGAGTGAGCATGGTTGGGTACTGTTTTATCACGGCACCGACCCAGACGATCCAAACTCTGGCTATCGACTGGGTGCAATGTTGCTTGACCTAGACGACCCGACAATCATTCTTGCTCGCACCAACCAACCAATTCTTGAACCTGAAGAGTGGTATGAACACGACCGCAAGCCAAACGTAATATACGCCTCAGCAGCAGTCGTAAAAGACGGGGTATTACATATCTACTATGGCGGCGGCGATAAACACGTCTGTGCCGCATCAACAGATTTCGAACAATTTGTAACCGCCCTAAAAGAAGAGCGAGAATACCAATTCAATGAACATCATGTTGAGATTGAATAATCTAGCGAGGCTAACATGTTCACGGTAAAACGAAATCCTAATAATCCGTTAGTTCAGAGCGACAATAACACGCCTTGGCGAGCTTTGGCGACATTTAACGCTTCGCCAGCGTACTGTGACGACAAACTACAACTGGTGTATCGCGCCATGGCAGACGAGACGTATTACCACGGTCATCGATTAGAGTTGTCAGTAATCGGCCACACTTCACTTGATCCAAGCGAACCCGATGTGTCACAACTGAAACACCAAGTGTTAATTGAACCTGAAGAAGATTGGGAGGAATTTGGCGTCGAAGACCCTCGAATCACAAAAATCGACGATACCTACTATATTTTCTACACCGCGCTCGGAGGCTTCCCTTACTCTGCCGACAACATTAAATGTGCTGTGGCCACAACCAAAGACTTCAAAACGATCGACTCGCGCAAACTGGTGACACCATTTAATGCAAAGGCCATGACGCTGTTTCCGGAAAAGGTTAACGGCAAATGGACGGTGATACTGACCGTCAACTCTGACCAGCCACCAAGCTACCTGGCGTTTGCTCAGTTTGACAGGCTAGAAGACATGTACGACCAAGACTTTTGGCTGCAATGGTACTTGGATGTACAGTCGCATTCGATTGACCTGCGCCGCAAAGATAGCGACCACTGTGAGATTGGAGCGGCTCCAATCTTGACCGACGATGGCTGGCTGCTGATTTATTCGCACATTCAACACTATTTTTCTGACAGAAAGTTATTCGGAATCGAAGCCGTGTTGCTCGACCGTGACGACCCAAGCACAATCAAAGCCCGCACTCGCTACCCGTTCATTGTGCCAGAGGAGAGCTACGAACAGTACGGGCAACTTGGTGATATCGTCTTCCCAAGCGGCGCAACTGTTAAGGGCGACGACTTAACAGTCTATTACGGTGCCAGCGACACCACAGTCTGCTCTGCAGAACTCAGCCTGTCCGCACTGCTGCAGTCGATGCAGATGGAAGGAAAAAGCTATGTTAAACGTCTATCACAAAACCCCATCCTCAAACCAACTGATAACAACTGGGAGAATAAATATGTATTCAACCCAACCGCCCTACAATTTGATGACGAAACACATCTTCTGTACCGAGCTATGGGTGAGGACAACACATCTGTCATGGGTCTTGCTGTCAGTACCGACGGCATAAACTTTACCGAACGCAGCGATGAACCGATTTATGTGCCACGTGAGCCGTTTGAGCTCAAAAAGAAAAAAGGCGGCATCTCTGGTGCGGAAGACGCTCGAGCAGTAGTCATCGGTGACAATATACATCTGACATACACGGGCTATAACGGCATCGATGTGCCCGCGGTAGCTCACTCTTCGATTTCGCTCAATGACTATCATAGTCGAAACTGGCACAACTGGAGCAAACCGGTGCTTATTAGCCCGGAAAAGATCGATGACAAAGACGCGACTATTTTGCCAGAGAAGATTAATGGCAAATACTTAGTGTTGCACCGCATCGACCACCATATCTGCGCCGATTACGCACCCGATCTCGACTTCAAAAAACATCAACTGAACCGCTGCATCCAGGTGATGGGTCCGAGGCGCGGCATGTGGGACTCACAAAAAATCGGTATCAATGGTCCACCAATTCAGACTGACGATGGCTGGGTGCTGTTCTATCACGGCATCAGCGATGAGTTCCAATACTTGATGGGGGCAGTACTGCTCGACCGCGACGACCCAACACAAATCATTGGTCGTACCGCCATGCCACTAATGGAGCCTGAGCTAAAGTGGGAAAAAGAAGGCTGGATTAATAATGTCGTGTTTTCTTGCGGGCAAGTCGTCAAAGACGGCGAGGTCTACATCTATTACGGAGGTGCTGACACAGTAATTGGTGTTGCTACCATCTCCCTCGATGAACTTGTAGATGAACTCGCACGATAAACCACTTGCGTAAACGTAGCGATAAAATATACTATAAGCAGTATCAAATTAATGGTGGGCATTGGAGGAATAGTGAATAAAGTTCACTCAATATCAACAACCGCACGCCAACTTTTGGCGGCGACTGCAATCAGCGCGTTAGCGGTGCTGCTACTTGGTGCAGGACAAACACATGCACAAGCAGCAAACTACAGCTACACAGTTCAGGAAGGCGACGGTGTAACCAACCTGATCCTCGACCTAGCTGAAACAAACGACAAAGACATTTCTGTCGCACGAGCATACGCAATCGCACAAGACAATGGTCAGACGTTCCTAGACAACAACCTAACCGTAGAATCAGAGTTGCCGTACACTGACGGTATCGGTGCATTTGAAGACGCAGGAGTAACCATAACAGCAAGTGACAACCAAGATTTGTTTGATTCACTAACTGCCGCAATCAACGACAGTCCAGATGCTGAAGAAGATGACGTTGAAGTCCCAGAAGAAGACAGCCCATCAGAAGCGACAGCAGACTCAGGAAGTGACGATAAGCAGTCAGAAGACAGTGATTCAGCAGATAAAGACGCTGACAACAACGCCGAAGATACTGAGGGCGATGATGAAAGTAACGAAGATGATGCAGACGACAACATCTGGCCGTGGGTTATCGGTATCGCAGCCGTACTTGGTGCGCTTTACTACATCAACTCATCACGAGACGAAAGCTAACACAGCACGTAAACACCACAAATAAAAACAACTCTTACAGCTGCTTAAAATCCTTGAGCAGCTGTTTTTGTTTACGCGAAAGTTTCTGAGGTGTAATAACCTTAACTCGAACAATGTGGTCACCCCGGCCTTTTTTGCCAAGACGTGGTACACCGTAGTCTTTCAGCTGAAAGTCTTCACCGCTTTGAGTGCCAGCAGGTATCTTTAGTTTTTCAATATCGCCGTCGACAGTCTCTATTTTGATTTCAGTCCCCAGTGCTGCATCAACCATCGAGATTTCTTCATCGGACAATATCAGTTCACCTTCACGAGTGAAGTGTTTATGAGCGGCAACATTCACCTGAACGTACAAATCGCCTTTAGCTCCCCCTGGCTTTGCGGCTGCCTCGCCGCGGTCTTTGAGTCTGATTGTAGCGCCGTCACTGATACCAGCTGGAATCTTCACCTTGAGCTTATTAGTTTTATGTGTGCGTCCGGCACCCTTACAAACTGTACAGTCCTTTTCTGGCACTTGACCGCGACCTTCACAGGTTGGACATACAACAGCCTGCTGGATGCCGCCAAACGGCGTCTGCGTCACGCGCATCTGCTGACCCTTACCGTTGCAGTCATCGCACTTTTCTAGCTCGTAGCCGGGCTCTACGCCCTTGCCCTTGCAGTGTTCACATTCTGTTTGTAGGTCTAGTTCTAAATTACGTTCAACACCAAACACTGCTTCTTTAAAATCAATATTTACACGGGTCTGAACATCACGTCCTGGTCGTGGGCCACGCCCACCTGCGCCACCACCTCCGAAAAAGCTACCAAATATATCGCCGAGCCCCAGATCGCCGAGGTCGACGTGCACACCTTGACCGCCAGTTGCACCGCCGAAAATATCTTCGAACCCACTGTAGCCACCGCCGCCTCCAGCTGCACCGCCGACACCAGCGTGACCAAACTGGTCGTATCGCTGCCGTTTAGTATCATCCTTTAAAACTTCATAAGCCTCGTTGGCTTCTTTGAACTTTTCTTCATTACCCTCTGGTCGATCCGGATGTAGTTTTACTGCTTTTTTACGAAAAGCCTTTTTTATTTCGTCTTGGCTGGCATCTTTTTTGACGCCAAGCACTTCGTAATAATCGCGTTTCGCCATTAGTTCGCTCTCTTGAATCCTTCTGTTATGTCACGACTAGTGAATGTCTCTGTGCTGTCAACCACTCCGACAATAGAGTCATTGGCGCGGCGGTCATGAGCTACGTAGGTGACTTTGACGCCGTGCTTTTGTGCGGCTTGAATCGCCGGTTGCAAGTCGCGATCGCTGCTTAGTAATAAGGCGTGTTCTACCTTACCAGAAGCTGCATCGTCAACCATTTCAACCGCCATCTGTACATCGACGCCTTTTTCCTCAAACGTTAGGTTAGTTTTACCCGTTCCGTTGTAATTTTCGGTCGCACGAATCTTTAGTTCACCGGCTGCGATATATTCAAAATTCTGGCTGGCCAGGTAGCCACTCCAACGGTTTTTGTGGTCAATCATGCGTTTGGTGCGCTCCAGCATCTCTGGTGTAGAATCAATTTCCTTCAGACGTACGCCATAGTAGCGCATTTCGGCGTCGCCTAGCTCTTGGTTGAGAGCTTTCTCTATCAACCAGCGCATGTCATATTTTACTAAATCTTCGCGGTACTTGACCTTACGGGTCTTACGTAGCTGGTCGTACAGTTGGAAGAAAGTATTTTCACCGTCAATATATGCGACTGTCTTGTCAGCTACCTTTGATTTTGGCTTACTGTCTTTTTTAGTCTGTTTTTTACGACCTTTTGAAGCTGAAGATTTGCTCTTGTTGTTCGACTCTTGCATGTGGGGCCATTGGTTGCCAGATGATTTCGAGCCAGAGTTTGAATTTGAATTTGAATTTGAATTTGAGCTAGAGCTTTTGCTCGGGCTTTTGTTTAAAGTCTGCTGCTTTGAATTATTTGCCTGCTTACTTGGTTTATTATTCCTGCTTTTATCCTTTGAAGACATCGCTTCTGCTGTGCCGTGGATATTATCCAGCGTCTCCAGTAATGTCTGTTCTTTTCTCTCTTTAAAGCTTAGTCGTTTCTTTCCCATTACGTTCTTTCGTTAAAATTTTATATATTTGATCGGCAATTTCTGCTGGATTTTTATTGATGTTATCGATAACAACGCCGAGATTCGATGTGTTGATTCCGATAGAAAAGTGATACTCGATTCTTTTCGCTCCCACTCTGACAAATTTCGTAAACTTGATCGTTTGATAATTTCGCCTTTGCCAGTATTAAGTGTAACAAATAACAGTTATCGATTCGAAACGCTACAAGTAATTATCTGTTTATGCTGTTCACTGAGCGAGTACTCCACAATCAAATAACGGGATGAGCTGTTTGAAGTGCTGAGAATATCTTCAACCACCTTAGGCACAATATCTAATTCAGCAAACCTATCGTTCTCCGATGAAGTCACCAATTACAAACCGCTTGTCTAGCAAGCGATTTTTTAGCTTTTTTGCGAGAGTAGACTTACCTGCACTTAGCGAGTCGCCAATAATGACGGCCCGCACGGCTTATTTATCCTCATCGTCGACAACTTCGCCTTCAACTGGCTCATCGTCATCGTTGTCTGAATCAGTGTCATCTGCTTCTTCAGCTGATGCCTGATAAACTTTGGCCCCGATTGGGCTGACTGTGTCGAGCAGTTCTTTCGTCGCTGCTTCTAGCTCATCTTTGTCGGCTTCATCCTCGCCTTCGAGTACTTCTTTGGCAGCTTTGATAGCATCCTTAATAGTGTCTTTATCGTCATCTTCAAGTTTCTCGTCGTGTTCGTCGAGCATTTTCTCTGCAGTGTAGATGCCATTTTCTAAGGCGTTGCGGGATTCAATTGCCTCACGCTTCTTTTTGTCTTCTTCCGCGTGGGCTTCAGCATCGGCTTGCGCCTTCTCGATGTCCTCTTTGTCGAGGTTGCCAGAGTCTTTAATGGTGATTGACTGCTCTTTGCCGGATGATTTGTCCTTAGCGCTGACGTTGAGGATACCATTGGCATCAATGTTGAACGTCACTTCAATCTGCGGTGTACCACGTGGCGCCGGAGCGATACCATCGAGTACGAACCGACCGAGCGATTTGTTGTCGCTAGCCAATTCTCGCTCACCTTGCAATACGTGCACTTCTACCTGTGGCTGATTATCGGCGGCGGTTGAAAATACTTCACTCTTGCTAGTCGGGATAGTGGTGTTGCGTTCAATCAGTGTTGTAGTTACGCCACCGAGCGTTTCGATACCGAGACTTAGTGGGGTTACATCTAACAACAACACGTCTTTTACTGCACTGTCGCCAGCTAGCACACCGCCCTGAATCGCAGCGCCAATCGCCACAACTTCATCAGGATTTACGCCTTTTAGCGGGTCTTTACCGAAGATGTCTTTTACTTTGGCTTGAACGGCCGGCATACGAGTCATACCACCAACCAGCACAATCTCATCGACATCTGACGGCTTCACACCTGCATCTTTCAATGCGGATTTAACCGGTTTTTCCGTCTGGTCAATCAGCTTACCGACTAATTGCTCTAGTTTACTGCGGGACAATTGCAGCTCTAGGCTCTTTGGACCGTCATCGTCTGCTGACAGGTATGGAAGGTTGATATCGGTATTCTGCGCGGAACTGAGTTCAACTTTAGCCTTCTCTGCAGCTTCTTTAAGTCGCTGCATCGCAGCTTTGTCTTTAGTTAAATCAACTCCTGTATCGTCTTTGAATGTGTCGACCAGGTGATTAACGATTACGAGATCAAAGTCTTCGCCACCGAGGTGAGTGTCGCCGTTAGTCGCTTTCACCTCGAACACGCCATCACCAAGTTCAAGTACGCTGACGTCGAAGGTTCCACCACCGAGGTCATAGACTACAATCGTTTCTTCTTTTTCGCTATCAAGTCCGTAGGCTAGTGCGGCAGCAGTTGGTTCGTTGATTATTCGTTTAACCTCGAGGCCAGCAATCTTACCGGCATCCTTGGTTGCTTGTCGCTGTGAGTCGTCGAAGTAAGCTGGGACGGTAATCACAGCCTCTGTAACTTCTTCTCCTAGATAGCTCTCAGCGTCAGCCTTTAGCTTGCCGAGGATCATCGCACTGACTTCTTCTGGGCTGTGTGAATTATCGCCCATAGTTACTGTGACGCCTTTTTTGTCTTCTTTGATCTCGTACGGCATCAAGTCAATGTCACGTTGCACTTCATCATCTTTGAAGCGACGGCCAATCAGGCGCTTTACGCCGTGAACGGTGTTCTTTGGATTTGTTACTCGCTGACGATATGCGACCTTACCAACTAGTCGTTCGCCGTCTTTATTAACAGCAACTACGCTTGGTGTAGTTCGATCACCTTCGCTATTAACTATGATGTCTGGTTTGCCGCCCTCCATCACCGCCATCGCACTGTTAGTTGTACCTAAGTCAATTCCAATAATTTTGCTCATAGTTCCTCCTTGTTTGAATATTTAGCATTCGTAAATGTCTAGTGCTAGTTTAACAAGCTAGCACTCACGGGTCAAGAGTGCTAGAACTACTGTCGCTTAACCTTTACCATCGCAGGCCGGACAACAGAATCGTTGAGTTTGTAGCCTGTCTGAAGCTCCTCGGCAACAACTTCTTTCTTGCCCTTACTACTATCATCCATCGTCACTGCTTCGTGTAGGTTCGGATCAAATTCCTGATTAAGCGCATTAATTCTAGTCACTCCATACTCGCTTAGAGCTTTCTGCATTTGTTTTACGATTCCATCAATCCCCGTTGCCCAATCGTTGTCATCTAGGTCTTCCGGCTTTTGATCAATCGCTCGCTCGAGACTGTCGAGGACGGGGAGCAAATTACGGACAATATCAGCTTTTATTCGAGTTGCCTGATAAGCTTGCGCTTCGCTGGTGCGACGTTTGAGGTTTACAAAGTCCGCCTGGGATCGCTTTAAATCATCATTCAATTTATCTACCTGCTCTACTAACCTTTCACGAGTTGGTTCGTTTAACTGTTTAGATTCGAGCTGTTCATCAGTTTTAGGTGATGCTTCATGGGTGTCCTCCCCCTGCTTATCTGACTGCTGCTTAGATTTATCTTTTTTCTTTGTCATAACTCCTCCTCTAGCGTCTTGCCTGTATGGGTGACCAGCGCCATGACTTCGCGATAGCTCTGCCTGGTGGGACCAAGAACGCCAACATAACTGCTATCAGAGTACGGTGAGCGGAATCGAGAAATAACCAGCGTACATTCACTAGCTTTGCCGATTGGATTCTCCTGACCAATATAAACATTAAGTGGCTTATTTGGAGCAACTTCACGCAACCACGGTTCCAGGTTGTCTAGTAACTGCGCAACTTTACGTGGATCGCCATCTAAAAACTCTGGCTGATTGAATAGTCTGCTAAGTCCACTCATGTAGAGATTGCTGCCGATAGTTGCCAGTCCGAGGTTGTGTGTCATCTGGCTCAGACTTTCAACAGCTGAGCGAATAGCCTGCTGCGGCTCGCCAGCTTGTTTAATCCGACGATCAATCAGATGAGAGTTACGCTTGCTTTCGAGTTGCAGCCGGTCTTTGCCTTCAATCCTTTCTTGCAAATGGTTTACGTAATAACGATAACCTTCATCGGTTGGAACTCTGCCGGCAGATGTGTGTGGCTGACTAATGTAGCCCATCTCTTCAAGCTTGGCCATCTCTGCACGAATGGTTGCCGAGCTAACCTTGAAGGCCTTTGCTAGTGTCACCGAACCAACTGGAGACACTACTTCAGCGTACTGCTCAATAATTGCTACTAAAATTTGCTGTTGTCTGTCCGTCATATTGAGTCTATGATACGGTTTTAGCACTCCAAGTTCAAGAGTGCTAGCTGTTTCACTCCAAAATTACTGGCTTAAAAATCTGGTACAATTTATTCATGAATAAATTTATCTCACTTTTATACTCACTATTAGTCGGAGCAGCTGTTGTTACATTTGTTGGACTCGGTGTCTATGCATTTTATCCAAGTCCAGACTTCGATCAAGACTGTTACGAGTTAGCTCGTGACTCTCAGCCTAAGCTGGAGCGAAGTTTTGAAGTAGACCCATACTACGACAGCGATGAATATCGAGACTGCCAAGATTCGCGAGATACAGAGCGTCAAGATCACGCCCAAAATGTAACCATTGTCTCACTCGTAGCCACAATTGTACTGACCGCCGCAATCGTTAAGGTGCCGATTGGTGTCAGCGAGATCAAAGACGGACTACTGCTCGGAGCAGTCATGACTGCAATCTATACGATAGTATGGGCCGGTATTGCAGAGCATCGGGTTCTACTATTCTTTAGTGGGGTGTTATTCCTCGCTACAGCAATCACGACCGGTTACCTCAAGTTCAAAGTCGACAAAATCTAGCTGAAATGCTACGAGTAGAGTTTACGTTTTAGTTCATTGAGTAGCTGCCAGGTCATATCACGGCTCTGTTCTTGATTGAGGTGGCCATCGACACCATTTACAATCGCATTAACTGCTGCAACCGAATCCTCTAATTCGTCGTTAACTACGAATGTATAAAATCCATGATCGAGCGCGTGCTGAAACTCTTTTTCGGCGCTCTTTAGTCTACGGTTAATCTCATCTTGATCGAGCTGACCTCTATTCGTCATTCGTTGCAACCAGGTTTGTAGGTCTGGTGGAATTACAAAAACGTAATTTGCTTCTGGTTTTAGCTGATGGTAACGCTGAGCGCCGTGGGTGTCTACGTCTGCGATTACATGTTGCGCTTGCTCCTGCGCCTTCCGTAGCACTTCAATTCGCATACCACTGACTTGTTGATTGTGAATTATGGCGGCCTCAATTAGCTCACCGTCTCTCAGTTCTTGCAGCATCTGTTCTTCATCGCGAAAGTAGTATTCTGTACCATCAGTCTCTGGTACAGCGTCGTTGACTCGCTGAAGGCGGGTGGTGTCGGTCACAGCGATTGCATAATCACCTCGTTCGACTAGCTGATTCATAATAGTGTTTCGTCCTACGCCACTGGGTGCGCTCAAAAGTGTAAGGTCGACATTTTCGAGCGTCCCAATTGCAGCAGAGGACGGTTCATAGTCAGCCAAAACTGATTCAAATTCTGTACGCAGGCTGAGTTGATTGCTCATTACAGACTTTAGTATACCTAGTTTTAATTGTTGCAGCTAGCTCAGACGATCGTACAGGCTACCCGTAAACACTAACAAACTGATACCGGTCGCAAGGGTTAACCATGGGTTCGATGACAGGAAATCGCTGCTATCGATTAATTTCTCGAATCCATAAAATGTCGCGACTAACCCGAATGAGCCAAGCATCGTAAATATCACAGGGAATCGCTCAAACGCTGAGCGCTTCCGTGTCTTTAAGTTGTCGCTGATTTTCTGTTCACTATTTTTAAGCGCATTAATAAATTTACTAAGTTTTTCAATCATGTTATTCATCCTTTGTTATTAATACTGTAAATGCTTCTGGGGGTATATCAACATTACCGAATTTCTTCATCCGAGCTTTGCCGGCTTTTTGTTTGGCTAATTGTTTTTTCTTACGCGATACGTCGCCGCCATATAGCCCTGCCGTCACATTCTTGCCCACAGAGCGTATATCCTCGCGAGCGATGATCTTGCCGCCAATTGCTGCCTGTAAGGCAACTTCAAACAGTTGCCTCGGGATGATGTCTTTCAACTTCTTGAGCATATCACGACCGACAGATTCGGCTTCCTTGCGGTGGGTCATTACACTCAAGCTGTCCATTCTATCACCAGCGACTAAGATGTCGAGACGAACCAAATCCTCCGCACGGTAGCCATTCAGTTCATAACTAAGGGTGCCGAAACCACTGGTACTACTTTTTAGCTGATCATAAAAATCTGTCAGCAAGTTAGCCAATGGCGCCTCGAAGGACACCGTCGCTGTTTCTTCATCCATATAGTTGATGTTTTTTTGTAGCCCTCGTGCGCTAACAATTAACTGAATTACATTACCGATGTATTCACTTGGCACGATAATCTCACCCGTAACCCAAGGCTCACGAATTTCTTCAATCAAAGTCGGATCTGGTAGCTCATTGGCATTGCGCAGTTCAATAATCTCGCCCTCTGTATTCAGCACCCGATAATCTGTCGACGGATTAGTGATAATAACTTCTAGGTCATAATGTCGCTCCAATCGCTGTTTAACAATATCTAGGTGTAGCAGGCCCAGAAATCCTGCCCGAAAACCAAAACCGAGCACCTGTGAATTTTCAGGTTCGTACACTAGCGATGCGTCATTAAGCGCCAATTTTTCCAGAGCGTCTTTGAGGTCTTGGTACTGGTCAGAACTAACCGGGAAAATTCCCGCGTATACAAATGGGGTGACTTTTTTATATCCAGGCAGCGGCAAGTCGGCGGCAGTCTTGAGATCAGTTATCGTATCGCCCACGCGAGCCTCAGCGGTGGATTTTAGGTTAGTAACAATGTAGCCGATTTGACCAGTTTCTAGCGATTCATCTTCTGTTTGAGCCGGATTCAAATGGCCGAGCTCGAGTGCCTGTGATTTGGCTCCAGAGCCCATCATCGCGATCCGGTCATTCTTTTTTAGCCGACCATCAACCACTCTGGTGTAGACAATCACTCCACGATATTCATCGTAAACAGAATCAAAGATTAACGCTCGAAGTGGCTCGTCGATTCGACCAGTTGGCGGTGCGGTGCGCTCGATGACTGCATCAAGCACTGCATCGACATTCTTGCCGGTCTTGGCACTGACCTCAATAATCTCTTCACGCTTGCAGCCAAGCAAATTCATAAGTTCTTTTGCACGGCGTTCCGGTTCGGCAGCTGGAAGGTCGATTTTATTTAGTACCGGGATTAACGATAAGTCTGCCTCAAGCGCTAGATACACATTCGATAGTGTCTGAGCCTGAATCCCCTGCGATGCATCGACCACCAACAGGGCGCTTTCACAGGCCTGAAGACTGCGACTAACTTCATAGCTAAAATCAACGTGGCCGGGCGTATCAATTAGGTTTAGTTCGTGATCTTTGTAATTCATACGAACCGGCTGCAGTTTGATTGTGATGCCCTTTTCTCGTTCTAAATCCATTTGGTCGAGCAGCTGCTCTTTCATATTGCGATCTGAGACAGTTGCCGTTATTTCTAGCAGTCGATCAGCTAGAGTACTCTTGCCGTGATCAATATGGGCAATAATGCAAAAATTTCGAATCGCCTGTTGGTCGCTCACCTATTCATCCTGACTGGTTTGAAAATAATTTTTGTTAGGGATTTTATGACTGGTTTAGCTTCAGATATTCGCAGCAGGTAACTGACACCAACATACGTCAGTAAAGTAACAGTCACTGTTATCAAGAATTTTGGAGCTAAGCTAAAGAAACCGATGTCGTCAGCCCGTAGCGGCAACACAAACCGTACAAACCAGTAGTTAACTGCACCAGCACCAACGGCAGCTGTTGCCATTTTCGCCATCTGAGTGAGGTCGCTCCAAGCGAATAATTTTCCATACCTTCTTCTAATGATTACGAGCAATGCCCACACTTCAAAGAATGCAACAATCGACTGGGCGGCAGCGATACCGTTCAATCCGATGACCTGAATAAACGTCAACGCCAGAACTACATTCATGACCAAAGCCGCAACCGACACCATCAGCGGTGTACGAGTGTCATGTTTAGCATAGAACGCCTTTGATATTACATGGAACAAAGCGCGCATGAGAATCGATACAGTGAACCAACCCAGCAAGCTTGCTGCGACAGCATCACCTTCGGCTTTGAGCATACGTACCAAATAGCCGCGCATGAAAAAAGCCACCACGACTGCACCGAGGCCAAGCCAGAGCACAACTCTCAGCAGTTCATTTAGTTCTTTTCGGAATAAATCCGTCCGAGTGCTGTCTGCCCTGCGACTGAGAGCGGGGAAAGCTGCAGTAGAAATTGCCACCCCGATAATCGTAATCGGCACATTCCTCAACGTCAGCGCTGCTTGATATGAGGTTGTAGCTCCAACAGCAAAGAATATAGTTGTCAAGTTGTTCTCAAACAGGGTGATAAAGTAATCAATTCCTTGGTCAAATGAGCGGGCCGGAAACAGCTTCAGTACCTTGCGAAAACCTTTGTTACGCCAACTGATGTTGAGTTTGTATTCAAACCCAAGACCAAACATCCCCAACAGCTGCACCAAAAGTTGTAGAATTGACCCCAACGCTACACCGAGCGCCACACCAAGGATGTTCGATTCACCGTCACTGCCTAGCGCAGGTGCTAACACTAAAATTCCGAAGATAATTCCTATGTTATAAATAATTGGTGCTAGCGAGTTAAAGAAGAAGCGACCAACTGCCTGCTGCATACTGGAGAGAATGCTAGAAATTGAAAATAGAAATGGATTAACGGCGATGATACGCATTAACGCAGCAGCAGTTTCTTTGGCTTCAGGGTTCAATCCAGCACCCGACAAGTTGATTAACGATGGTGCAAAAATAAACATTAGCACGCTCAGCACAAATGTAACCGCCGCCAGCAGGTTAATCATGCTTGAGCCTATTTCCCACGCTGAATCCTTCTGGCTACTACTATAGCGCTGCGCAAAAACAGGAATAAATGTCACCGACAGGGCGCCAGAGACTAAAAGCACGAACATGAAATCTGGAATCCTGAACGCAGTGAAGTAGGCGTCAGTTACAGCATCGGGGAAGTTGGCGAATAGCAATCTATCTCTGAGCAAACCAAGAACGGCGCTCACCATAAAACTGGCTGACAGCAGACTGGCCGCCCAACCGATACTTAGCTTCTTATTGGCGCGTGAAATTATATTTTTCATAGACTTATACAGTTAGTATAAAGTAGCGCGTGCCTGTTTTACAGGGGGAAACTAGTCAGTTTTTCGTGGAAATCGGTCTAAATCGCGAGTTTGAGCTTTATTGATAGCGTAAATGATTGCATTGTCCAGATTCATATCCAGAGAATTTGCGAGAGTCGCAACTGCAAACAGCAGGTCGCCGAGCTCATGTTCGAGTTCGGCATCTGTATCGCCAGCTTTTGGCGTTTTCGGCCCGTGCAGACGATTAATCAACCTCGCTATCTCACCCAGTTCTTCAACTAAATTAGTTGTAATCTCTGTGGGGCTCCAGTATTTCGGATCATAATTCTCGTTTTCTAAAAAGTCGTCTATTTGTTTTTGGTAATCAGTCAATGAAGGCATTTGATGCCCCTTTCATTTGATTAATTTGTACGTAAAAGTAGTCTAAAGTTTTGCGTCTTCAGGCAGGTCGGTGCCGTCGAGAATGCTGTTAACTTCGTCTTCGCCGACAGTTTCGATTACGAGTAGACGATCAGCCAGTTTCTTCAGATGTTCAGGGTTGGCCCGAAGGATTGATTCCGCTCGCCGGGCTGCCTCATGGACTAGCCATTCGACTTCGCGGTCAATTACTTTGGCTGTGTCCTCAGAGTACGGTCGGTCGTGAACCATGCGGTCGAACATCATGCCAGAGTTCTGATCGGCATTAAACACCATATGGCGTAAATCGTCGCGGCCCATTCCTTGTTCGATCACCATTTCACGGGCTAGTTCTGCCGCTTTCTTCAAGTCGTTTCCAGCACCAGTGGTGACATTATTTTCACCGTAGACGACCTTTTCGGCCATGCGACCGCCGAGGATACGCGCCAATACATCTTTGTACTCGTTAATCGAATGGTAGCTTTTGTCTTCAGGTGGCAGGGCCCAAGTAACTCCACCAGTTCCACCACGTGGAATAATCGTCACTTTGTGAATCGGGTCACCCAGCGGGGCGACATGACCGACCAGTGCGTGTCCAGCTTCATGATATGAAGTGATTTCTTTTTCATTATCATTCATGATCTTGTTTTTGCGCTCTGGACCGATTGCGACACGTTCAAATGCATCGGTGACATCCTGATTGCTAATCGACTTCGAATTGCGTCGTGCGGCTAAAATCGCAGATTCGTTAGCGATGTTCATCAAATCAGCGCCGCTGCTACCTGCAGTTTTCGCGGCCAGCTTATCGAGGTCTACATCGTCATCAGTTGGTTTATCTTTGAAATGAATCCCCAAAATAGCTTCACGGTCTTTGCGGTCGGGTAGTGGGATGTTAACCCGACGATCGAATCGTCCAGGTCGCAGCAGGGCAGGGTCGAGTACGTCCGCCCTGTTCGTTGCCGCCACCACGATTACATTCGTACCCTGTTCGAATCCATCCATTTCAACCAGAATCTGGTTCAGGGTTTGCTCACGCTCATCGTGACCGCCGCCCATACCGGAGCCGCGACGGCGACCAACAGCATCAAGCTCATCGATAAAGATAATGCACGGTGAGTTCTTCTTTGCTTTTGAGAATAGATCTCTGACTCGCGAAGCACCAACACCCACGAACATTTCTACAAACTCAGAACCACTAATACTGAAGAATGGCACCTCAGCCTGACCGGCTACTGCTCGCGCCATTAAGGTTTTACCAGTACCTGGCTGACCGACAAGTAGCACGCCTTTTGGTATCTTTGCGCCGACTTCATTAAATTTCTTTGGATATTTCAGGAATTCGACAATTTCTTGCAGCTCTTCTTTACTTTCGGCATTACCAGCTACGTCATCAAAATCAACATCCGCCTTGTCACCACCGAACACCTTTGCTCGTGATTTGCCGAAATTCATCGCTTGGTTGCCCTGACCTTGAGCTTGGCGCATAAAGTAGAACAAAATCACCACAAACAGTAAAATTGGCCCGAACGAAATCAGTATCGTAAATAGAACATTACCGTCATCAGCTGGCTGTGGGTCAATCACGATTTCGCCGTTGTTAATCTGCTCGCTTAGGATGTCAGACAAGTTTGAGTCAGTTTCTTTGAATGACGTAAACTGCGCTCCTTCTTCTTCGCCGTCTTGCGGCTCGACAGTAACAGTCAGTTTTTCACCCTGCGTTTCAATTTTCTCAATTTCACCAGCTTTAGCCCGAGTAATTACTTCAGAATACGGAATCTGTTCCGGCTCATCCGCTGGTGCGAATATCGCCAGCAAGACCAGCCCAATGATGAAAATACCAATAAATACTGCATTACGCTTTTGTTGCTTGTTCATTTTGTCCATTATTTAATCCTACCTTCAATAATAATCAGTCTATATGGCTAAAAGTATAACTAGTTCGTCAGCTATGCTCAATTCAGATTCTATGCAGCTCGAAATGTTCTCTATAAACTGTTAGTCTCATCCCGTTTGCAAGCTGGTACATGTTGCCTGTTTTATCGACAGCTACAGCCTTAACCATTCGCTTTAATTGTAACGAGTCTGGCGGCGGGCTATTTGTCAGCTGATACCACCAATTCGCAAACAACTCACGCTGCAGCTGTTCCGGCAGCTGGCTGAAATGTTTAGATTCTATGCGAAGCGAGGCGTTGTCAGTTGTCTGAACTAATTTCTGAGAGGCAACATCCAATGCCGAATCTAACTCTGCATTAACCCTGGTTAATTTGTTGTATATTTCTAGAAAATTACTGTACTGAGCTTCTGACAGCCGCGGAACCAAGTACTTTCTAATCCGATTTCGTAGATACTTGTCATCGCTGTTCGACTCATCTTGGACCCACTCTAGCTGATGTTCAAGCGCATACTCATAGATTTCTTGCTTCGTCATATTAAGCAGTGGACGCAGGATGTCATTAGTCTCCGACAAGCTGGTTAGACCTTTCCTGTTCGTGCCCCGTAGCAGATTGATTATCATCGTTTCGATTACATCGCCCTGGTGATGAGCCGTGGCAATAAAATCAGCAGAGTAGTTGTGTTTAACTAAGCGCAAAAACTCCCACCGCCCTGTTCGCGCCGACGCTTCACTGTCACTGTTTAATTGTAGTTGTGTCTGCTCAAATTCGAGGTTGTATTTTTCTGCCAGCGCTCGCACAAAGCGTGCGTCAGTCACACTATCCTCACGCAAACCATGATCAACGTGGGCGACAATCAGTTGATCTGTAACCTCAGAGGGTTGAAACCTGGATTCTTGATTATCCTGGCCAGCAACCAGTCTGTGCAACATCACGCACGAATCCACCCCGCCAGACACCGCCACAATTATCTTCATGTAGTTAATGATACCAATTCATTGACTGTCTGGCTCTGGGCTGTCTTCTATGATCTCCCTAAATGTTTTTTGCAGCTCAACCAACTCTTCCTGACTAATCCCATAAATCTCTGCTAGTACAAAGATTGCTGGACCGAACCCAGCATCAGCCGCACGAGCGATTCTCTTCAATCGCTCTGGATCAATTGATTCACCATTAAAGTCTGCTGCTTCTGGCCCATTCATAGTCGCCCTCTTTGCATTGTAATATTTCTACCTGTTGTAATAGTTTATACTGAAACGTTACAATATTGATTGTTCAGATTGTGTCAGGGTAGCTCAGTTGGTTAGAGCGCAGGACTCATAAGCCTGAGGTCGCGGGTTCGACCCCCGCCCCTGATACCAAATGAATTATAAAAAGAGAAAACCGCTCCTTATTGGAGCGGTTTCTTTTTGTGAGGATCTGAGCTCTATGGTTAACAGAAAGCGCAATCGCCGTTGTCTTCCTTGGCCTGCATTTCCTCGAGCAGTTTCTTCGCCTCGTCGGCTGCACCGTCATCAGATGACGTGTCCTGCTTAGTTTTGTCTGCAGGTTTGGCGTCTGCCGCCTGCTTATCTTTGCTGAGTCCGAAAACCATTTTGTTTTCCTTTCTGTTTGTTTTTGCTCAGTGTCTATAATTTAGCATAAGCTTTATATTATGTCAAGTATATTTTAGTAGATATTGTTTCGTATGCTTTAGCTGCGCGGCACATCCGGCATTAGTCGATTCAATATTGGATTGACAATCTTCATCGCAAAGAACAAGAACACTGACACTGCAAGGATAATCAGCCAGTCACGGAGTGGAATTTGAACCAGGTCGAACACCTCAGCAATTACCGGGACGTACATCACTATCCCTAGCAGCGCGAACGACCCAAGCATAGCCACACTCAACCACGGATTCGCAAACCAGCGAATATGATAGTCAGTTCGAATATCAATCAGTCGCACCATTTCATACACCACCATACCTGCAAATGCGACGGATTTAGCGAGCACGTCAGACTCTGCGCTGCCATCAAATATGTAGCCGAAATGAATTAACAGCGCAATCGACATCAACGCCCCGAAGATAATCATCTCCGTCCAGACTCGCTTGTCGATAATCTCTGCTTGGAAGCGAGCCGGTCTAAAACGCATGATGCCTTTTTCCGCAGGGTCAGAACCAAGCGCAACAGCAGGTAGCCCGTCAGTCACGATATTTATAAACAATAGCTGTGCAGCAGTAAGCAGTAAGTCTTGGAAAATCAACACACCTACGAATACAGCGATTACCTCTGCGATGTTGGCACTCAATAGGTAATTTACGAACTTGCGCATGTTGTCGAAGATGCCTCTACCTTCTTCGATCGCGTCAATAATAGTCAAGAACTGGTCGTCCAATAAAATCATATCCGATGCTTCTTTAGCAGCATCAGTACCGGTAATACCCATCGCAATACCAATATCAGCGGCTTTAATGGCCGGTGCATCGTTAACTCCATCACCTGTCATCGCCACCTGGTGACCATGTGATTTAAGCGCCTTAACAATTCTGATTTTATGTTCGGGATTTACGCGGGCGTAGACACTTATCTCTTTAACTCGACGCTCGAATTCTTCCTGATTCATTTTATCAAGTTCCACACCAGTCACTGTCTCGCCCTCGATTCCGATTTCTTCGGCTACTGCCGTCGCAGTCGCTCCGTGGTCGCCAGTTATCATCAGCACGCGCATACCTGCTTCTTTTGTAACTCGTCGGATAACCTCTACAACTTCTTCGCGCGGTGGGTCCATCATTCCCTGCAAGCCCACAAATGTCAGATCTGACTCGACATCATCATCGGTCTTTGGTCGTTCTCGCGCTTGTTTCAGGGCAAAACCTAGCACTCGCAGCGCCTGTGAGGCTAAATCGGCATTTGCCTGTTCGATCTGCTGACGATGTTTATCTGTTAATCTCTGTCGCTTGCCGTCTAGCAAGATATACTCACAACGCTCCAATACAACTTCTGGTGCACCCTTGGTAGCAACGAGATAGCCGGCCTTAATTTTATGGACTGTACTCATGCGCTTGCGGTCACTAGAGAACGGAATTTCATCGATTCGTTTTGCGTTTCTTAGTTCCTGTTCACGATTTAACTGTGCTTTTCGAGCACTCACGACCAATGCACCCTCCGTTGGGTCGCCCATTACTCGCTCGTCATGCAATTGAGAGTTATTGCACAATAGGCCCACTCTGAGCAGTGGCTCAACATCTGATAATGATTCAAGTGTTTTGTCGTCTTCTTTAAACTGTCCAACAGTGTTGTAGCCACTTCCGGTAACGCTAAAGTAACGATTGCCAGTAAACAGTGCCCGGACTGTCATTTCCCCTCGAGTCAGCGTGCCGGTTTTATCAGAACAGACAACATCAGTTGAGCCGAGCGCTTCGACTGCACTTAGCTTGCGCACTAGCGCATTTTTTGCCGCCATCCGGCGAGCACCGAGCGCCAGACTAATCCGTACCACAAACGCCAGTCCTTCAGGAATTGCTGCGACCGCCAAAGCTACAGCGGCAGTAAATGCAAACACGACTCGTGTCAGCAAGGTCGCATCCATGTCCACTTGACCAAAGAAATATATCGCTGCGAATACAATCAAACATACTCCGATAACACCGTAGCCAATCTGTTTACCGAGCTTATCGAGCTTCTGCTGCATCGGCGTCTGTTCTGTTTCAACTTCGCTGACCATCGTCGCGATCTTGCCAAGCTCGGTAGCGTTGCCTGTTGCAATTACTACTCCCTCACCAGACCCGCTAGCAATGAAGGTACCCGAAAAAGCCATGTTCTTCTGATCGCCCAGAGCCTGCTCACCATCAATCGCATCAGTAATTTTCGACACTGGCTGGCTTTCGCCTGTCAGGCTTGCTTCGTCAATTCGTAGGTTATGGGATTCGACTATGCGCATGTCAGCAGTGACTTTTTGACCCTCTTCTAAAATCACGATGTCGCCCGGAACGAGTTGATCGGCCTCGATCTCTACGACCTGCCCACCACGACGAACTTTAGTGGTTTGCGTTACCAGCTTCCTTAGTGCCTCGACTGTTTTTTCAGCTTTATATTCATTAAGAAACCCGACGAACGCAATCGCCAACACGATTCCATATATAAGTAGCGCTTCGATTGGACCTTCGCTAGAGCCGCCCTCAACGTAGCTGAGTGCCAACGAAATCGTAGCAGCGACAATCAAAATGATAATCAATACGTCTTTAAACTGCGACAAGAATAGTTTTAAGGGATGAACACCACTCTTTGTTTCGAGACTATTTAATCCATATTTTTCTTGCCGTTTTGAAACTTCGCCAGACGATAAACCTTTTGCCGGCCAGGTTTCAAGACTATGTGTTACTGCATCCGACTCTTGTTGATATGGTCTCTGTGTCACTACCCCACCTATGTTGACTGTTAATTTTGGTTTACAACTAGTAAACAGTATATGCTATATTTAGCGTAAGCATCAAAAATATATGTACAAAATAATTGCACAAACAACTAGCGGTGGGCTGTTCTCAGACGGATATCAACCAGTAGAAGACCTTGAGACGGTAGTCTCAAACTTTTCAATGAATGCAGTTCTCTTTGGCAGTCTAATTTTAATTGTACTGCTAATTGTAGCTGCACTGACAAAAGAGCGCATCCCGAAACTAAAGATGCCCCTGTTCAGTGCAATCGCCCTGACAGTGACTTCTGTATCGCTGGCAATTATCGGTGGTACGATTTATCTAAATGTTAATAGCGAAAGCGGCGGCCCAGTCCATTGGCACGCTGATTTTGAGCTATGGGCCTGCGGTCAAGAGATGGAATTGCGCGATCCTATCGGACGACTTAATAATAAAATTGGCTCACCATCGCTCCACGAACACAACGACCGTCGTGTTCACCTCGAAGGTGTATTGGTAGAGGAACGTGACGCTAGCCTAGGCAAGTTCCTTTATGTATTGGATGGCGGAATAACTGATAGTGCAATCAAAATTCCACTCAACAGTGATGGACCATATTTTGACGACGAAGATGGCGACTACGCGGTAGACCCGGCTACTCGCGACTATATTACCCAGAACTATGTAGATCCCGGTCGTGAAGGTGACTATGCAACATTCGTTGACGGACAAACTTGTGAAGATGGCACAATCGCCGATGTTCAGCTGTTTGCCTACGAAGTTGTACGCGATAACAATGGCGACTATGTCGTAGAGGATGGCAAAAATATATTCATCCAACGTAAGATAGATGACCCCGTAAACTATGTTATTAATGACGATTCAATTGTTCCGCCAGGAGATTGTTTAATTTTCGAATTTGACCGCACCAAAGAATCAACCGATAAACTGTGTCGTCAATATGAAGTCCAGGGAACCGACTACACTGTGATTAACGAAGACGGTGAAGAAATTGAATCGCTTGGTAACTACAAATACGAAGGGGTCATTCAATAATGCTAGACTTGCCTACCATAACTATTGTTGTTGGCTCTGCGTTGATAGATTCTATTAACCCTTGTGCAATTGGCGTCCTTATTTTAATGATTTCGGTAATCTTAACAGGTAAGCACTCGACTCGACGACTACTGCTGCTTGGTTTCGCCTATATCTTTGCCATCTTTGCTACATACCTGATTGCTGGTCTAGGGCTAGTGGTGTTCCTAAGTGAAATCCCGATTGTTATTGCTGAGTACCTATCAATTGCGGTAGCGCTATTAGTACTAGTCGGAGGTATGCTCGAGATTAAAGATTTCTTCTGGTACGGAAAAGGACCCAGCCTACAAATCCCAGCCAAATATGCGAAGAAGATTCATGAATACTCAACCAGCAAAAAATCACTTGGTGGAGTTATGTTTCTTGGTGCGTTTGTGTCAGCAGTAGAGCTGCCATGCACCGGTGCTCCGTATCTGGCTATTATTACAATTCTAAAAGTTAACTTCGAACAAGGACTATTCACCCCTGACGCAATCGCAGCCACCGGCTTGTTGGTGCTGTATAACATCCTATTCGTGCTGCCATTAATCGTAATTCTGTTGATGGTTGCTGGCGGTACTCAGATAACCTCAGTCAAGAAATGGAAAGAAGAGTCTAAAGGTGTAATGCGACTGTTTATTGGTCTGACCTTAATCGCCCTCGGCTGGCTCCTAATTCTAATTGCTAATGGCACTATAAACTTCGGGTAAACCATGGCTAACAAGACAAAGCACATCGTAAAACGCGGCAAACACACAGAAGAATATGATCAGCGCAAACTCTACGCCAGTATCTACAACGCATGTATCGCGGTACGTTGCACTGACACTGAAGCTGAGTTAATCGCTGAACGAATCGTGCAGCTTGTCGAAGAATGGCTCGAACCCAAGCATGAAGTTACCAGCTACGATATTACCCGTATTGCATCCGAACACTTTCAGCAATATCATCCAGACGCCGGATACCTCTACGAACATCATCGGAGTATTAGCTAATGCCAAAGCACCCTGTCTACGACTACGACCTACTAGTAATTGGCTCCGGTTCAGGCGGAAACGTTGCAGCAAATACTGTCGCCAAAGCCGGTCAGAAAGTCGCAATTGTAGACGAAGCACCAAAACTTGGTGGAGAATGTCCAAACTGGGCGTGTGTGCCAACTAAAGCACTATTACGGGCCGCAGAACACTATCGTATGGCCAAAGCGGCTCCAGATTACGGAATCGACACCGGAACGCTTAAAGTCGACTACAAACGAGTTAAGGAGTACAAGGACTTAGTCGTGTCACGCACTGGAACCGACAAAGCTGAAGAATTCTTCAACAAAAATGGCATCGACGTCATCCGTGGTCACGCTCATTTTATCGACGAATACACCGTAAGCGTCGCTGGTAAGCGCTACACTGCCCATAAATTTCTAATCGCAACAGGCACAAGCAACTTCATTCCACCAATCAAAGATATCGAAGACATTGGCTATATCACCTATGAACAAGCGGTCGAAGTCGGGAAGCTACCAAAATCAATGGCAGTTATAGGCGGCGGTGCTGTTGGCTGTGAATTTGCGACTATTTTTAACACTTTTGATGTAAATGTCACTCTGTTTGAAGCGGCTTCTCGTCTGCTGTCTCGCGAGGAACCAGAAACAGCCGATCTGACCAAAGCCATCATGGAAAAACAAGGAGTTCGAGTTGAAACCGACACTATCGTCGAAAAAGTCGAAAAATCCGGTAAGCAAAAGGTGTTGCATTATCGAACGGGCAATAAAACCGGGAAGCTTACCGTCAGCGAAATTTTAATTGCTGCCGGCAAGCGACCGAATACTGAAATCGGCCTGGAGAACGCCGGTGTCGAATACGACAAGCACGGAATCACTACCAACGAATACATGCAAACCAGCGCCAAACATATCTTTGCTGCTGGAGATGTGGTCGGGCCGTATCAGTTTACTCACACCGCCAGCTACCAGAGCCGTATCGCCGGCAACAATATAACCAACCGCAAAGACAACTGGCAAGCAGCTGACTACCACTCTATTCCTCGCTGTGTATTCGTCGAACCAGAAGTTGCAAGTGTCGGTCTCACTGAGGCACAGGTCAGAGAACAAGGCATAACACCTCGAATCGGTACTGCTCCAATTAGCCAAGTTGGACGATCTAACACAGAGAACTTCAAAGACGGCATGGTAAAAGTTGTGACTAACCAAAAAGGTAACATCCTCGGTGCTTCAATCATCGCACCGCATGCTGGAGAAATGATTCACGAGCTAGCGGTCGCAATCAACTTTGACTTACATGCACACGAAATTTCCCACATGGTACATGCCTTCCCGACCTGGAGTGAAGCGATCAAAGTCGCCTGCGGCAACGTCAAATAATCTACGCTGTAGAGCGCAATACTTTTTTAGCGGCACCATCAAGCTTCGCGCCGTATTTCGGGTTTTCTGGGTCTGATTCATAGTTGTGAAGCTCCTGCTGTAGAGTTTCGACAGCAAATTCAAGTTTCTGGATTTGGTCTTCGATGCGAGACATTTCAGTTTCTGTGCGATCTATTTCTCGCTCTTTTTGAGATATGTTGCGGCGTGAGTTTGCAGCTGACAACTGGAACATTGCATCTTCTGACTGTTGTTGAGTCATGGCAGTTTGCTTAAGATTTTCGATCTCTGAGCGTAGTTCCTGGACTTGATTTTTAAGCTCTTGCTTTTCGCTTCTAAGGGACTTCAGCTCTTGATTGCCGTTTTTAAGAGCCGAGTTTGCATTTGTTACTGGATCCATACATCTATACCATATCAAACCGAGGTTAAGCTGTTGTTAATTAACTCTGCTTAATTGTTATGATTAAGCAAATACTTAAGCTATAATCCTACTTAATGAAGAAATCAACTACAACTATTATCGCTGTTACATCGATACTGGCAATTGGGTCTGGAATCGCATATTTCACCACTAACCAAAGCTACAACTCGAACCAAGTTGTCGAATCATCTGAAAATACAGAAAACATGGAGACTGCCGACGTTCGCGAACCTATATCGCAGACGGACCCAGGTGGCGAATATATTGATTACACTGAAGAGGCATTTACTGACGCATCTGGCACTCGTCTCCTGTTCTTTCACGCCAGCTGGTGTCCGCAATGTCGCGCGCTCGATTCAGACATCAAAGCTAATGGTGCGCCAGAAGGGACGACAGTCATTAAGGTCGACTATGATAATTCGCAAGAGCTCCGTCAGAAATATGGCGTAACAACCCAAACCACTGTAGTTCGAGTCGATGACAACGGTGACCTGATTGAGTCGTATGTTCCGTATGACGACCCAACAATCGCAAACGTCAGCGCAAACCTACTCTAGAGATTTTATTATGTCCCTACTCATCGCGTCATTCATCGCTGGACTACTGACTGTGGCGGCGCCCTGCATATTACCGCTATTGCCAATTGTCGTCGGTGGGTCAATCTCAGCAGACGACAACAATTCACATCGTCCTGGCTGGCAGCGACCAGTAGTCGTTGCACTAAGCCTTAGTTTGTCTGTCATTACCTTTACACTGCTACTAAAGGCATCGACTGCCCTTCTGGGCGTCTCGCCACAGGTCTGGCGCATAATTTCCGGTGTAATTGTCATCGGCCTGGCTATTTCTTATATTTTTCCACGAATCTACTCTAAAGCCAGTAGCAACCGTCTAATCGAAAAGGCAAATGAAACAATCGCTAGCAACCAAAGCAGCCGCAGTCTTAAACATGCTGCACTAACGGGTGTAGCGCTCGGACCGGTATTTAATAGCTGCAGTCCTACCTACTTGTTAATTGTCGCAGCTGTACTGCCGGTATCGCTCGGCGAAGGCATTGTTTATCTCGTATCATACGCAATCGGGCTTGGACTAGCGTTGCTCGCCATTGCCCTGCTCGGTCAGCGGCTACTGTCAAAAATTAGCTGGATCACGGACCGTCGATTTGAACTCGCATTGGGCGTCGTTTTCTTGCTGGTTGGAATCGCTGTACTGTTCGGGTTCGACCAACAACTGCAAACCTATATCCTCGATCAAGGATGGTATGCACCGATTAGTGGACTCGAAACGTCACTCAGAAATTAAAAAGCCGCCTGGGTTCAGGCGGCTTTAGATGAACAGGCGTCAGCTTGTGCTATTTATTCATCAGATTATTGATAAGTTCGCGACGAGTAACTAGCCACTTTTTGAAACCAATCCAGATACCAGTGGTGCCAAACACGCCAGCAGTTGCCGAGAAAACACCAGTCTTTACAATTTCTGGCTCTGGCTCTTCCTGTGGCTGTTCGTCAGCAGTAATCTCTACTTCACAGTCACTGACACGTTCAGTGTCGCCATCAGCGGTGTGAACTAATAGATAAACACTGTAGTCACCTGGCTGTTCGAATATGTAACTAAATTCGACTTCAGTCATATCGGTGTCGATCTTTTCGCGTTCAACCTCGGTGCCATTTTCGTCTAATATTACATATGTGTAGCCAGTAATTTCGATGTCAGTTACAGATGCGCTTCCCATAAAGTCAACTCGGCGTGGCACGATATTGTCGTGACTGCTGTTGTCGATTGTTAGGGTTTCACACTGGTATACAGGCTCTGACTGAGGTTCCGGTTCCTCTTCAACGATAATAGTTAGTTTGCAGCGTACGGGAATCTGACCGATCTCGTCTTCACCATCAACAGTAAAAGTAATCAGTACACTTACCTGATACTCGCCAGCTTCAGTGTAGCTATAATCGACTATATAATTTTCTACTGTCTGGGTATTACCGTCGCCAAAGTCGAATTTGTAATTTTTTACGTCGACATCTTCATTTCTGCCATCCTTAGTAAATGGGGTGGCAGTAAATGTAATTGACTCATTAACTTCTACTGCAAATCTGTCGGCTGTCAAAGATTCACAGCGGTATTCAGGCTGTGATACTTGAGTAGCCCAGGTTGGATTGCCACAGCTAGTTTGCACTGCAAACTGGAATACACCGTGTTCATCAAGCTGTATTAGCGCTTCGACGCTGTTTGTTCCTTCACTAAAACGCACATCTGTTGATTCATAGTATGCATCAGTATCACCAAGCTGTTTTGAGTTACGGAAGTTTTCGCGGCCAGTGCTAAATGCATCGGTTGCAACAACGTCGCCATTTACGCGCACGTCACCATTACGGTAAATATAGCCCTCGACCATCCCGTCAAACTCACTGGCACTGGTTACGCCAATTGCTTCTTCGAAAATTGCCTGAATATTTGCTGCAGTATTTCGACCATCGCCGTTGTTAAATTTCTGCTTCAGGTCCACAACCGAACTTACTCCGCCGTAGATAACATCGTTGTCTGATGCGGCAGCCACTGGACTAACACTAAAGCTTGCTAGTGCTAGCAAGGCAACAGTCAATACGGCTAAAAACCGACCGATTGTCTTGACTGATAAAGATGCGAGCATTAAAACCTCCCAGTTCAAAAAACTACTGTTTTAACCACCCGTGTTTGTTAAGACAACTATACTATAATTACCGATTTTCTGCAATTTGTTAGACAGTGTTAGCGCTAGGAGGTGGCGCCGAATCAATAGTTCGGATTTGTTTATTGCGCATTCGGCCCTGTTTATCGATAGTATAGATTAAAGCGGTACCAAAAATCATCTCGGTGTCTTCAATCTGCTCGTCACTAATAGTCTCAATATATTTCATCAATGATCGTATCGAGTTACCATGACCAACTAGCAGTACATTTTGACCCTCTTTTACTAGGGGGACAATCGTGTCCTTGTAGAATGGCACTGCTCGCTCATAAACTGTTTTGAGTGTCTCGCCGTCTTCGATTGGGTGATTCCAACCGCGACGAATACCATTAAACTCTTCTTCGCCCACTTTATCTCTTATGTCCCATTTATTCTTCCCTGTTAGCTTGCCGTAGTCACGCTCGTTAATCTCGCCTACCATAGTCAAATTTAATTTCTGACCAATTTGCTCTAACACCGCTTCGGCCGTTTCTTTAGTGCGAACCTGTTCAGAAATAAACACCTTATCAAACTCTACATCCCGAATAACATCGCCAACCATCTTCGCTTCGTCGATTCCCTTAGTGGTCAAATGAACGTCAGTAGTGCCTGTCCACTTACTCATCGCATTCCACTCAGACTCGGTGTGACGAACAATCACCAGCTTGCCGTGTGTTTTGCCAACTTGATTCGAAGTTTGACCGTTATAAAAATTATTAATGTTCTGTAGTGTGGTGTCATTAATCCGCGATACAGCCTCGATGGTGTTAAAGGCGTTGTGTTTAGTAACGATTACATTAGGCATTCGCTCTAACGTCGATATTTCTAGAGAATGCTGCAGTTTTTCATCATCGACATGATCTGCTCGCAGCAGCAACATTTCTTCACTGTGGTCCATCAACTGTTCGTCTTCGAGTACGTCTAGCCCGGCGGCGGCCAGTTGATTTTCCTGCAGCGCTAACACTAGTGCCTTAGTGTCAACTAGCTCGCCTCGGGCGGTGTTGATTAATATCGCTCCCGGTTTACAGCGAGCCAGAACTGACACATCAATCAGATGATGGTTCTCTTTACTGTACGGAGCATGTAACGAAATGACGTCAGAGTATTCGACTAGTTCTGTCAGGCTCGAATAAGTCAGTCCGAGCTTATTCGCCTGGGCATGGTTTGGGTAGGGATCGTACCCTCGTAACTTCATGCCAAAGCCTTTGGCGATTTCGGCCATCTTTAGTCCGATTTTTCCGGTACCGATAATACCGAGTGTTTTGCCGGCGAGATCAGTCCCCCGTAAATCCTCGTGCCGTAAATGACCAGCCCGGGTTTGCTCCATGACTTGCGGCAGCTTTCGACTTAACGTCAGTAGCATTGCAAATGCGTATTCTGCAACTGTGTTGCTGCCGTAGTTTGGCACGTTGACAACTGCTATACCGTGTTCGAATGCGGCATCAAGATCAATATTGTTAAATCCAGTTGAGCGACAGGCCAATAATTGTAGGTTCGGCATTTGCTCGATCATCTCTTTGGTCACGTGAGAGTCAGCAAACACGCTAACTACCTCGACGTCAGGGTCGATATTATCTGTCGATATATTAGCGGCTGTTAACGTCGCGCTGTAGTGTTTACTGTCCAGGTGTGGTTCGATTTGTTCACGATCCATCGGTGTGACGTCATAAAAAATGATGTTTATCTTCTTCATCCGCCCCCCCCCTAATAGTTGCCGTTTGCTTACGTCTATGTAACCATATTGCTAATGGATATTAAAACTGTTAATTGTCGCTGGATACTCGATTCGCGCGGGAACCCGACCGTTGAAGTCGAAATTACGACTGCAAATGGCGCAATTGGCCGCGCTGCGGTGCCGTCTGGAGCCTCGACCGGCGAGCATGAAGCACTTGAACTGCGCGACAACCAGCAAGCATTCAATGGCAAAGGTGTAAACCGAGCGCTAAAAAATATTACTGACAAAATTTCACCTATAATTATCGGCCTTGACGCCAGTGATCAACACAGCTTAGATCAAAAGCTAATTGAACTCGACGGCACCGACAATAAATCAAACCTAGGCGCCAACGCCACGCTCGGCATATCTCTAGCTGTTGCACATGCTGCAGCGGCAGCGAAAGCCGTACCGCTATACCAACATATAGGTATGCTTCACGGAACAAACGAATTTAGCCTACCGCGACCGATGGTGAATATTATTAACGGCGGCCAGCACGCAACTGGGGGTACCGAAATCCAAGAATTTATGATCTACCCTCGTACTACTACCAGCTTTCAGCGCACCGTACAATTAGCAGCGGAGGTGTTTGCCTCGTTGAAGAAGCTACTGTTAGAACATAACTTGCCGACCACTGTTGGCGACGAAGGTGGTTTTGCGCCCGCTATCGCTAACAGTGAGCATGTACTACAGCTGCTAGTTGATGCCATTGAGATAGCCGGCTACACTCCTGGCGAAGACGTAGAGCTCGCTCTCGATGTTGCCGCCAGTGAATTCTACACAGACAACCAGTATCATCTCAGTACTACACCCGAGGCGGTAGATCGATCCGGCATGATTGACTGGCTTAAACAGCTGACAACTAGCTTTCCAATTAGCTCGATAGAAGACGGCTTAGACGAAGACGACTGGGACGGCTGGACAGAAATGACCGACCAACTCGGCAGCAACATACAGATTGTCGGTGACGACTTTCTGGTTACTGATCAAAAACGTCTACAACAAGCAATTGACAATAACGCCTGCAACGCCATCCTGATAAAACCGAATCAAATTGGCACCCTTAGCGAAACGCTGCAAGCTATCAAATTGGCCCAAGAATATAACTTCGGAACTATAATCTCTCACCGCTCCGGAGAAACCGAAGACACTACAATCGCTCACCTTGCGGTCGGCGTCAATGCTGGTCAAATTAAAACTGGCTCCGTATCACGCTCCGAACGAACTGCAAAGTATAATGAATTATTACGTATTGAGGAGCAACTTGGCTAAGAACAGTTCTAATTATTTAGTCCTACTGCAACCCTAAAGTCTTCTTGACCCCACTTCGCAAACATAGCTCACTGTAAGACCCGCTAAAAACTCATCATTTTTACACTAAAATTGGACGGTTTAACGATAAATAAAATTTGGTAGCCCAGGTAACATCACGGAGAATGAACTACTTACAGAGTCGGATCGGCTGAAGCAGATTAAGGCAGTGTCAGTGAAGATTAGTTGACTTATTACTACAAATATAATATAGTATATACTATAGTAGATAAAATAAAAATATGACAAAACCTATAAAAACTACAACTGAAGTAACTCCTGCAGAATTAATTGATTCAAGGCTTCCCGACACAGCACCTGTAATGGGGAAGGTGGCTCTAGAGAGTGTAGGCGGTAATAGCGAATTTTACGACGATATAGTTAGTGAACACACAATGCTTACTCCAAGTGGTGAACCGATTATTAGCGGAGAACAATTTGTAAATAGAGCTACTGAGCTAGGCTTCGGTAACGGTAAAAGAGGAACCTACCACAATAAAGACAGCTTTCTGTACATAAAAAGCTGTCATGAAATTAATGATGTTGATAATGTTGATGCAGCTTTATTGGTTGCGCGCCAGCTCACAGAGAAAGGCGCAATACACCCTGATTCATCCTGGGGGGTAATACAAAATGAACGTGGCTATCAACTTTTCGTGATCTCTCCTAGATTAGAACCCTGGACATTAGAAGGGGCAATTAGCGGTCAGTACGAAGACAGGCCGCTTGTACCAGAAGATAGGCCATTTGTACCAGACGGGGGGAAGCATATAGATGCATGGATAAAATCAATAGACGAAAGATATGAGCCAGGCCAAGAATTGCCCGGAGATTCGCTTGCTAAATACTTAAATCTACATGAAGCATCACATTCTGATAACTGGGGATGGGATAATGATGGCGCCCTATATCCAGTAGATGTTGAAGTCATAAACCTAAGAGCTATAAACCACGAGTAAACATTAAGATAAGAGCCATCAACTCTTCTCTTCAGGCATTAGTACAACGGCAAATCCTCATTTGGTCGAAGGGATGATAATAAGTAAGAGGTATACAAATATATTTAAAAAGGCTCCGAAGAGCCTTCTGAATCTCACTTGGTAGAGCATGACGGTCTGGAACCCCTAGAACGGGTACATAGTGGTAGAAAACGAGACAAATGAGACACTATAAAAAAGAAATATCAGCTAGAGTATAATTTCCTTCCAATCCTTGGTTTTTGAGTTCTAGTGGACTGGTTCGAGGTTCCTAGGTTCTAGAGCTATAGACGGCTGACCTCTAAAAGAGCAAACTCGTGTCAGTTTGCTAGCGGGGCCGCCAGCTGACGTCAGGACTCAGTCACTTTCAGCGATCCCAAAATTACATTTTCAGAACATAGTTTTGATTTAATTTGCATCACTCAATAACGTTAACTACTCCACCATATGTGGGTTGGGTATGATTGTGGTAGGCCCAGCTCCCCACATTTTCAAATACAAATTCATACCCCTCGCCAGGGCTAGGTAGGGCATCAAGAATACGAGCAGCGTCAAATTCCTGATAGTCA
>Ga0136558_1000017_pt1 | contig 96449 bp, 91 predicted proteins | sample AntRauTorckE6833_FD_101391 | JGI IMG/M metagenome (GOLD analysis project Ga0136558, IMG submission 101391) | Saline lake microbial communities from Rauer Islands, Antarctica - Metagenome Torckler E6 #833 | ecosystem: Environmental > Aquatic > Non-marine Saline and Alkaline > Saline | place...
TCAAACTCTCCATTTAATAATGAAAAGTTATCCTCTAGCTTGCGCTAGCTATAACTAAAATTTGTTTCTTGAAACTTCAAAAAAACTGTCAGGGTCTGCTGTTCACTTTTCAAGGTTCTAAAATTTATATAGTGTAACATTATAATTATAACACCGATGAAAAATTTAGTCAAAAAAAATCATTATATATTCAAATATTTTTGGTGACTTCCCTCATCAGCGACGTTAAATATATTATCAGTTTTTACGGTTGATGTCAAGGGGTTATCACTAATTTCTTATATTTTTTAATATTTTATTATCCCTCCCCCAATAACATAACCTTCTTTATAAAAAACTGCCGATTGACCAGGTGTAATTGCTCTTTGTTTGTCTTTAAATACTACTTTATAGTTATTATCCTTTTCTGGATATACAGTTGCAATTTTTTCTGGTGAATTGTATCTAATTTTACATTTTAAAATTTGAGCTTCTTTTAATTTATCATAAAATATCCAATTAGGCTTTTCTATATAAAACGATCTACTAAATACCTCATTGTTTTTCCCAACAATTACAGCATTTTTTTCAACATCTAAATGTATGACATATAATGGATAGGGTTTTGAAATACCCAATCCTCTACGCTGCCCTATGGTATATTTATAAAGACCATCATGTTCTCCTAGTTTATTGCCGTCAGTATCTAAAATAGGTCCTTCATTATCTAAATTATTAACTTTGTTTTTTAAAAACTCGATATAATTGTTGTTTATAAAACAAATATCTTGACTATCTTCTTTATTATATATCTCTAAATTATAATCTTTAGCCATTTCCCTTATTTGTTCTTTGGAAAAATTGCCTAATGGAAAAAGTACCTTTTTAAGCTGTTCTTGTGTCATTCTGTAAAGCATATATGACTGATCTTTGTTTTTATCTTTAGCCTTTTTCAACAAAGCTCTTTTATCACTCTTTTTTTCAGATTCAACAGTTGCATAATGACCAGTGGCTACATAATCACAATCAAGCTCTTCAGCTTTTTCTAGAAGATTTTTAAACTTAATTTTACGATTACATATTACACATGGATTAGGTGTTTTAGCATTCTTATATTGATTTATAAAATCTTTTACGATAGTATTTTGAAATTCTTCAGTTATATTAAGGGTGTAATGTTTAATATTTAATGTGTCAGCAACTTTTTTTGCGTCATTAACTGCATTCTTGTCTTTTATATCTAATTGATCTTTATCCGAAAACATAATATATGTTAGGCCAACTACTTCATAACCTTGCTTTTGCAAAAAAGCAGCAGCTACTGAACTATCTACACCACCACTCATTGCAACTAATACTTTTTCCAATTTAAATTAACTCCTTACTTTTCTTTTTTTAATTGTAATGATCTTTGCTTTAAATCTTCAAGTGTAATATTTTTTAATACATTTTCAATTCTTTCTCTTAATTCAATCCATAGTTCATGTGTAGCACATTCATCATTAAATTCACAAAGTGTATCATATGCTATACATTCGACAATGTTTAGTGGACCTTCTAGTGAAATCAATATTTCCTCGGCAGTAATTTCAGAAGCTGGTCTGCTTAGTAAATATCCTCCATTTGCACCGCGAACACTTTTTACCAAACCAGAATTTCTTAAATTAACAAATAGTTGTTCTAAGTACTGTTCAGATATTTTTTGATTTTCTGAAATAACTCTTAAGGGAAGTGCACCAGAATTATTGTTTTTAGCTAATTCAATCATTGCCCTTAATCCATATCTTCCTCTTGTAGATACTTTCATTTTTGATACCTCCTAGATGATTAATGTTGAGTATACATATCTTCTTTTAATATTTTAACATCTTAACTATATTATATCAATTAGATAATAATTTCACAAATAAAATTTATTAATTACTGTTATTTCTACTTTATTTCCAGTCGCCTCAATTAATTTTTCTTTTATTTGATCAAATTGTTTTGGATCTAAGTAAAAAAATAGTTCAATACTGTTATCATAATATTTTGTTTCCTTTATATTACCTTTGTATGCCTCTATTTGGCCAAAAATAGTACCTATATTATCATAGTTACCAACCGCTTTAATATGATAATATAAACTTAAAGTCTTTATTTGTGCATTCTCTATTGCTTTTTTAGCAGTATTTCCATAAGCCCTTATTAAACCACCAATCCCAAGTTGTGTACCACCGAAATATCTTGTTACTACAATCACAGTATTGACTAGGTTATTTCCTTTAATCATTTCTAGTATTGGAGGTCCTGAAGACTTTGATGGTTCACCGTCATCATCATAATAATCAATACTTTCTTTTTTATCTTTTATAACATAAGAACTTACATTATGTGTGGCATCATGGTATTTATCTTTAATTTTTGAAATAAAATTCTTTGCTTCATTAATACTTTCAACATTTTTTATATTACCATAAAAAATACTATCTTTTACCTTGTTTTTGACCTCAACATTATTTTTAGGTATATATATCTTTAAATCCACTAATTCACCTCCATAGATTAATAAATTTATTTCATTATTATTTATTTTTTAATTTTTCTATTATACTCATATATTTTTTAAACTTTTTTTCTTCTCCTGATTTTTGAAACTCTATAAACTTTTGTTCTACAACTTCTTCAGGAAAATAATTTTGTTTAACATAGTTGTTATCATAATTATGTGGATACTTATATTCTATATCATCATCAATAATATTCTCAGTCTGTGTATAGTTGGATGATCTAAGATGAAAAGGAACAGTTCCAATCGGATTATTTCTTACAAAATTCAATGCATTATCAATTGCTTTTACAACTGAATTACTTTTCGGTGATGATGAAATATAAATTACAGCTTCAGCTAATGGTATCCTTGCTTCAGGTAAACCAACAGTATTAACCGCATCAAAAGCAGCATTTGCAATCAATAATGCTTGTGGATCAGCTAAACCCACATCCTCTGCTGCATGTATTACTAGTCGTCGAGCAATAAATTTTGGGTCTTCACCAGCTTCAATCATTTTAGCTAACCAGAAAAGTGCTGCATCAGGATCTGAACCACGCATACTTTTAATCATAGCTGAAATTGTATCATAGTGATTATCTCCCTTTTTATCATAGTTTATTTTTTTCTTCTGAAGAGAATTTCTAATTACATCTTTATTTATTAAAATATTTCCTTCTTTATTTAATGGGGTAGTTAAAACAGCAGATTCTAATGTATTTAATGCAACTCTTGCATCACCATTTGATATATCAGCAATAAATTTAATTGTTTCGTGATCAATTTTTATATTATAATCTTTTAAACCCTTTTTTGAACTAATCGCATTATTTATTATTTCTATTATATTTTCTTTACTTAGGGGTTTAAGTTGAAAAACTCTAGAACGAGATAATAGTGGTGAATTCACCTCAAAATATGGATTCTCTGTTGTCGCACCAATCATTATTACAATACCCTTTTCAACTGCAGGTAACAAAGCATCTTGTTGAGCCTTATTAAATCTATGTATCTCATCAATAAATAATATTGTATTTGTATTATATAAGTCCTTTTTCTCCTTAGCCTTATTAATAATTTTTCTAATGTCTTTTACTCCAGAGGTCACAGCATTTAAAACTTGAAAATCAGAATCAGTACTTTCAGCAATAATTGATGCTATACTAGTTTTCCCTGTGCCAGGTGGGCCATATAATATCAAAGATTGTATTTGATCAGCTTTGATAGCTCTATATAATATCTTACCATCACCCATTATTTCATCTTGACCATGTAACTCATCTAAGCTTTTTGGCCTCATCCGGTAAGCTAGTGGTTGTTGATTTTTGTTTTGTGAATTGTTTTCAAATAAATCTACCAAATTATCACCTCTCAGGATTAATGTTTTTCTCATCTGTTATTATTAAATCTACAGGTATATCATAGCTGTCAACAGGAAGTTTTTCTACAACTAAATTACTGTATACAATACCAACTTTTTTGACATCCCCTGTGATAGAACTTAAAAACTTATCATAATATCCTCCACCATAACCAATCCTATAACCATTTTTTGAATAAACTAATCCAGGTACTATTATTAAATCAAGTTTGTCTTTTAAATTAATATCAGTCCTTAACTGTTCCTTGGGTTCCAATATTCCAAAAACACCGGGTTTAAGGTCATTAGTAAAGTTTTTAATATGGCTTATTTTCATTTCATCAGCTTTTTTATCAATATATGGAACATAAATATTTGTGTTTTGCTCTTTTAATAATTCTTTTACCAAATCATGAGTATAAATTTCATTTCTAAAAGAAACAAATATCATTATATCTTTATAATTATTTTCTTTAACATAACTATATATTTTATCAGTAATTATACTACTTTTATTCTTTAATATTGTTTTACTCATCTGTTTACGTTTATTTTGATATAATTCTCTTAGTTTTTCTTTTTCACTCAAGATTATCACCCCTCAAAACATATTATATAATAAAAAAAAATATATTCAAATACAAAAAATCCCCAAATGGGGATAAAAAAAGTCCGCTGTACCGCAGGATCATTTAATTTTGATCTCTTTCCACCAAGTGGGTGCCCTCCTATCTGGTTTATATGTCCTCTGAGAGGCTTATACGCCGCAGATAGAGTCCAGGCTCCCTTTCAAAGAGTGTTGGTCAAAATTTTCTGTAACCCGTGCGAATACAGCAGACTTATTATCTTTCTCTTTGTCTTTATCTTAACACAAACTTATTGGTATTTCAATCTATATCAACTAAGTTTATATGTAGTTCATCAAGTTGTTTTTGCTCGACAGTTGAAGGTGCATTAGTGAGTGGTGAAGTAGCTCTTTGAGTCTTAGGAAAAGCAATCACATCTCGAATTGATTCAGCATTTCCTAATATCATTATTAATCGATCTAAACCTAATGCAATTCCACCGTGAGGTGGTGTTCCATATTCAAAAGCATCCATTAAAAAACCAAACTTATTATCTATTTCATCTTCTGTAAAGTTCATTAAATCAAATATTTTATGTTGTAACTTTTTATTACTAATTCTAATACTTCCTCCACCTAGTTCCTCACCATTTAAAACAATATCATATGAATTTGCCCTTATATTATCTAAATCATTTTCTAATTTATCAATATCCTCTTTTAATGGTGAAGTAAATGGATGATGTTTAGCAACATATCTTTGTTCATCTTCATTATATTCAAATAAGGGAAAATCAATAATCCAGGTAAATTCATAACTGTCTTCATTAATTAGATTAAGCTTTTTACCTAAATGAACTCTAAGCTGTCCCAAAGATGTTGCAACTACTTTAGGTTTATCAGCTACAAAAAGCAGTAATTCTCCATCTTTAGCTTCCATTTTATTAATAATATTATTAATTTCTTTTTCTGAAAGAAACTTAGCAATTGGTGATTTGATATCATTATCTTTTAACATTATCCATGCTAAACCCTTTGCATCATAAAGTTTCACAAAATCTTCTAATTCATCAATTTCACTTCGGGAAAATTTTGCTCCACCTTTCACCTTAATTCCTTTAACTTGTCCACCCTTTTTTACAGTTCCACTGAATATATTAAATTCACTATCCTTAACTTCATCAGATATATCTTTTAATTTCATACCAAATCTTAAATCAGGTTTATCTAATCCATATTGATCTATTGCTTCTTCATATGTCATTACTGGAATTTCTTCTGGTAGTTCAATACCTTTTAAAGCAAATATCTTTCTAAGTAATGATTCAGTAATAGTAAAAATATCTTCCCTTGTCACAAAAGAAAGTTCTATATCAATTTGAGTAAATTCTGGCTGTCTGTTTGCTCGTAAATCTTCATCTCTAAAACATTTTGCAATTTGAAAATATCTTTCCATACCAGAAACCATCAAAAGTTGTTTAAACAACTGTGGTGATTGTGGTAATGCATAAAAATGACCGGGATGTATTCTGCTTGGTACTAAATAATCCCTTGCTCCTTCAGGAGTACTTTTAGTTAATAAAGGAGTTTCTATTTCTAAAAAATCCTCTTGATCTAAATAATCTCTTGTCAACTTTACAACCTTGTGTCTTAATTTCATGATGTCACGCATTTTAGGTCTGCGTAAATCTAAATATCTATATTTCAATCTGAGATTTTCCCCTGGATTTACATCATCTTCTATTACAAAAGGTGTAGTATTTGCTTTATCTAATATTTTTAATTCATGACCTTCTATTTCTATATGTCCTGTAGGTAATTCTTCATTAATATTACCTTCTGGTCTTTTTCTAACTGTTCCTTTTAGTGCAATAACATATTCAGATCTTAATTGATTAGCTTCTGAAAAAGCTTCTTTATTGATATTTGGATTAAAGACTACTTGGACAAAGCCCGATCTATCTCTTAAATCAATGAATATTACACCACCATGGTCTCTTCTTTTTTGTACCCAACCCATGATAGTAACTTCTTTTTTTTCATCACTTTTTTTAATTTCCTCGCATTTATGTGTTCTCTTAAAACCATCCAATTTTCCTAGCACTTATAATCCTCCTTTAAATCAACTTCTCAATACTTTCTACTAATTTATCTAATTTTATTTCTTTTTCGTCTCCTGTTTTCATGTTTCTAACAGTGGCTTTACAACTTTCTAATTCATTTTCACCAATAATTACCGTATAATTTGCATTCATTCTATCAGCAGATTTCATCTGTCCACCAACACTGCGGTCCATATAATCTATTTCAGCTTTTATATCATTTTTACGAAATTCATTTAGAATTTCAAAACAAGCAGTTTTAGCTTTTTCTCCAATAGTCGTTAAATATATATCAATACTTTTATCAATTGGAATATTGATTTCTTGTTTCTCAAGAGTAAGGAGAAGTCTTTCTATTCCTAATGCAAATCCAATACCAGGTATATCTTTATCTCCTATTTCTTCAGCTAACTTATCATAACGACCTCCACCAAAAATTGTATCTTGAGCACCCAGTCCCTCAAACTTAACTTCAAAGGCAGTTTTGGTATAATAGTCTAATCCTCTTACCAATTTTGGATCGATCACAAAATCAATTTCCAAATTGCTCAAATTTGTCTTAACACTTTCAAAATGTATCTCACATTCTTCACAGAGATGAGCAACTATTTTAGGTGCGTCATTTATTATATTTTGACATTGGTCATTTTTACAATCAAGTACTCTTAATGGATTTTTATCTATCCTATTCTTACAATCATCGCAAAGCTCTTCTTTGTTATCATTTAAATAAGACTTTAATTTATTTAAATAATTAGGTCTACAAGATGGACAACCGATTGAATTAATATATAATTTTAATTTCTTTAATCCTAATGATTCTAAAAAATGCATTCCCACATTTATAACCTCAGCATCAATCATAGGATCTTTAGAACCAAATACTTCAACTCCGAGCTGATTAAACTGCCTATATCTACCAGCTTGTGGTCTTTCATATCTAAACATAGGACCTATATAATAATATTTTGTTGGTTGTGCTTGACCATATATTTTATTTTCAAGAAATGATCTTACAACAGAAGCAGTCCCTTCTGGTCTTAAGGTTATACTTCTACCTGATTTATCCTCAAAAGTATACATTTCTTTTTCTACAATATCAGTTACCTCACCAATACCTCGTTGAAATAGTTCGGTGTATTCAAAGATTGGTGTACGAATTTCTTCATAGTTGTATAAATCAAAAATCTTCTTTGCTTTGTTTTCTATATAATTCCATTTTGCTGATTCAGGAGGTAAAATATCATTTGTTCCTCTTGGAGCATTTATCATTTTTTTCACCCTTGTTTAAATATTTATTGATAATAATTATCTACTGATTTTGTTGAATTTCTTCTTCAATTGATGAAGGTTCTTCAACTTGTTGTTGGGTACTTTGATTATTCTGTCTTTGTTGTTGTATTTCAGTTATTTTTTGCATCTCTTCTTCAGCTTCATCACTTGCACCTATATTATTATATGACATAAAGAGTTGATAATGTGCATAATAATTATTGCCTGCAAGTTCTGATGCTCTATTATACTGTTCTAATGCCTTTTCCTTTTGTTCTCTGTCAGCATAATAATCACCATAATTTATTCTAAGTTCCCAATTTTCAGGATATTTTTCAACTGCAGTTTCATATGTTTCTAAAGCTTTTTCATAGTTTTCATTTCCTGTATAAGCTTCTGCTAAATAAATATAGATGCTAGCTGAACCATTATCACTTTCAACTAAGTTATTAAAACTTTCAATTGCTACTTGATAGTTATTTTTATCTAAAGCGTTATATGAAAATAATACTGGATCATTTATCGTTACATTAGCTTCTGCTTTTTTATTTTCAAGCCAATTCTGATATGTTTGATTTCTTTTTTGTGATAAAAGTGTTTCTTTTATATCACTTTTTACTTCCTCAAGTTCAGGTTTTTCTTCACTATCTTCATATCTATTTTTATAAGTATTTTGAATTTCTTCTTCAGTAACTTCAATATTACTATATGTTGAATCTCTTACCTGACTTATTTTTTCTGAGTTTACCATACTTTCTCTAATATCTTCTTTGAACTGATCATAAGTATAATCTTGATTTTCAAGATTATTGATTAATCCTTCTTCAGTTAAATCATTTTCCTCTAATATTTGATCAATATTGTTTTCAACAGCTTCATCAGAGACTTCGACAACTAATCCCATATTATCTGCTTCATTTAATAATAATTCTCGTTCAATCATTGAATTTAAGACATTTAATCTAAATGGTATTACTTCTGATTGAGTTAAGTTATTGGCTTGAGAAGCAGTATTTCTTAAAACTGATAAGAACTGCTGTGGAGTTATTCCTTTATTATTTACTTCTGCAATATACTGTGATCGATTTGTGTTAGAAGGATTATTATTACTCATATATGATCCAAAACCCATTAAACCACCTGAAATTACAAAGGCAGCTACAACAATATAAACTATAATCTTACTGTTATCCCTTAAATTATCAAACATTTATAAGTCACTCCTTAAGATATATAAATAATTTTTTGCTAGTTGACATCTTTCATAATTTTATATTATAGATTTTAAAAAGTCAACAACAACACCTATTTAGTACTAAGTTAATTTTTTCCAAACTTGTACTTCAAACTTTTTTATAGTTGTAGATTGACCATGACCTGGATATACTTTTGTATTCCCAGGAAGTTTTAACAACTTATTTTCAATTGAATTTATCAAACTGACTTGTGAAGAATCCTTAAAATCTGTTCTACCTACTCCGGTATTAAAAACTGTATCTCCACTTATTAAGATTTCATTATTATTATCATATAAACATATACTTCCTGGACTATGTCCGGGTGTGTGGATTATTTTGAAGGAATAATCTTCAATATTAATAACATCACCTTGTTGAAGTATATGGTCTGCTTTTTTTAAACTGACAGTATTACTACTTCCCAATAAAGATGAAAGATTTCTTTCAGGATTGGTAAGAAAATCTTTATCATCTTCATGTATATAAACTTCTGCGCCAGTTTTTTCTTTCAACTCATCATTAGCAGTTATATGATCAAAGTGGCCGTGAGTATTAACTATTTTTTCCACTGTAACATTATTCTCATTAATCATATCCATAATCTTATCGATATCATCACCTGGGTCAATAACTATAGCTTTTGAATTCTTTTTTCCAATTAAATAACAGTTGGTCAAATTAACACCAACTGTTTGTGAAATAATCATTTAAACCACTCCAATTTAAAAATCTTTATTACTATCTAACAGTAATGTAACAGGACCGTCATTAATTAAATCTATATCCATCATAGCTTGAAATTCACCTGTTTCAACATTTAAATCAAATTTGTTTATTTTATTTACAAAAACATCATATAATCTTTCAGCTTTATCAGGTGGAGCAGCATCAAAAAAACTTGGCCGTCTACCTTTTCTACAGTCACCATAAAGAGTGAACTGTGAAACTACCATGATATCTTTGTCTAAATCCAAAGCAGAAAGATTCATCTTGCCTTCTTGATCTTCAAAAACTCTTAAATTTATAATTTTATCTATTAGATAATCAATATCATCCATTCCATCATTATTTCCTATTCCTAAAAATACTAAAAGTCCTGATTTAATAGAACCAATTATATTATCATCTACTTTAACTTCACTATTTTTAACTCTCTGCACAACAGCTCTCAACTAAAACACTCCTCTTTTTAAGTAGGGTTTGCTCTTTGAACTGATAATACCCCTGATATATCTTTGATTTTATTCATTATATCTTTCATATGTTCAATGCTACTTAACTCAAGAGATAATTTTATATATGTTCTTCCATATTTATCGGCTCTAGCATTAACTGATAAGAGTTTTATCTGTTCATTTTTTATTAATCTTGTTATATCGTTTAAAAGAGCACTTTTATCAACTGCTTCTATATTTAGGTCAACAACATATGATTCAGCACGTTTTCGGTCCCATTCTACATCTATAATTCTTTCGTTTTCGTTTTCTATTAATGTTTGTAGGTTTGGACAACCTTTTCGATGGATAGATATTCCTCTACCCCGAGTTATATATCCTACAATCTTATCTCCGGGAACCGGATTACAGCATTTAGCTGTTCTAACCTTAAGGTTGTCAACTCCCTTTACTTTAACTCCTTTATCTGAACTTTTTGTAGATGGAGCAGACTTCAATTCTTCTAAGGTTACTTCTTTTTGTTCTTCTATATCTAATTTATTTATGACCTGTTTAACAGAAACATTGTTATATCCTATTGATTCTAATAAATTTTCTTTACTATTTTCACCTAACTCTTTTGCAATTTCTTCCAGTTTTTGTTCCCGTTCTTTACCAGTAATCTCAATATGATTTCTGTTAAATTCCCTATTTAATAATTCTCTACCCCGTTTTATTATTTCATCTCTTTGCTGTTTTTTAAACCATCTTTTTATCTTACTTCTTGCAGTAGATGTTTTTATAAAATTTAACCAATCTTTACTAGGTCCAGTACTTTTTTTGGAAGTTATAATATTAACAATATCACCATTATTAAGTTCATACTCTAAAGGTACAATTTTACCGTTAACCTTTGCTCCAACACAATTATGTCCTACCTCAGTGTGAATATGGTAAGCAAAATCTATTGGAGTACCACCACGAGCTAATGACATAACATCACCTTTTGGAGTAAATACAAACACTTCATCCTGGAATAAATCAATTTTTAAGGCTTTCATAAATTCTTGCGGCTCTTGAAGATCTTTCTGCCATTCCAATAACTGCCTCAACCAGGATAATTTTTCTTCATAATCATCATTATTAGTTTTACCTTCTTTGTATCTCCAGTGCGCAGCAATACCATATTCAGCAGTCTTATGCATTTCATGTGTTCTGATTTGCACCTCTAAAGGGTCTCCACTAGGACCTATTACAGTCGTATGTAGAGACTGATACATATTAGATTTGGGCATTGCAATATAATCTTTGAATCTCCCAGGCATTGGTTTCCATAACTCATGTACTACCCCTAATACCTGATAACATTCCCTCACATTATCTACTAGTACTCTTACAGCAGTAAGGTCATATATTTCACTAAAATCTACTTCTTTTCGCTGCATTTTTTGGTATATACTATACAAATGTTTTGATCTTCCATATATTTCAGCATTTAAATTCTGCTCTTCTATTTTTTCTTCAAGTGTATCTATTGCCTTTTGTATATTGTTGTTTCTAGAAGATCTATTTTCTTCAATCTTTTTTTCTAATTCATTATAAACATCAGTTTGTAAAAAATAAAAACTTAAATCTTCTAATTCTGACTTCATTCTTGACATACCTAATCTATGTGCTAAAGGAGCATAAATCTCAATGGTTTCTTCAGATTTGAAGATCTGTTTTTCTCTACCAAGATGTTCTAAAGTTCGCATATTATGAAGCCTATCTGCAAGCTTAATCAAAACTACTCTAATATCTTTAGCCATTGCTAAAAACATTTTTCTTAAACTTTCAGCCTGATGTTCCTCTTTAGATTTAAAATCTAACTTAGTTAACTTTGTAACACCATCAACAAGTAATGCAACTTCATTACCGAACATTTTTTCAATGTCTTTTCTAGTAAATTTAGTATCTTCAACTACATCATGTAATAAAGCAGCAGAAATAGAGATAATATCAAGTCCTAAATCAGCAAGGATATATCCTACATTAATTGGGTGTTCAACATAAGGTTCTCCCGATACTCTAAACTGTCCTTCGTGAGCTTCAGAAGCAACTTTATATGCTTTTTTAACTATATCAAGATCTGGATCATCCATATCAGTTCTAATTTTTTTAAGTAAAGTCTCTATTTCCATATATATCCCTTCATTTCAAAGTTATTCAGATTATATTTTAGTGTCGTAATAAAGTGTAGATATCATACTCTTTAATTTCATCTCTACCTTTTAGGTCAACTATTTCTAATAAGAAGGCTATACTAACAATATTACCTCCTAATTTTTCTATTAAATCAACTGATGCTCTTGTTGTTCCTCCAGTTGCCAATAAGTCATCAACTAATAAAATGTTATCACCCTCCTGAATAGCATCAGTATGTATCTCTAATTCATTACTACCATATTCTAAATCATAACTAGCAGATATTTTGTCATATGGTAATTTACCAGGCTTTCTTATTGGAATAAACCCTTTATTTAAGGCATATGCTAACGGTGTACCTATAATAAATCCTCTTGCTTCAATTCCTACAACATAATCAATCTCTACATCTTGGTAATTTTCTGCCATTGTATCTATTGCTTTTTTAAAAACATCTTTATCCTTTAATAGTGGAGTTATGTCTTTAAATAATATTCCTTCCTTGGGAAAATCCGGTATGTTTCTAATGTAATCATTAAAATTCATTGTTCTCCTCCTTAAGATTTGTAAGGTTTTTAATAAAATTAAATAAATTTTTATCCCTTAATAAATTGATTAAATGTCTTTGTTTTTGCTTTATCCTAATAATATTATTATAATATACAGAATTTGATAAGTCCAATTGGTGAGCTTTATTTGAATTATTAAAGCTTATTTGGTTTTCTTTTTTGTCTACAATACCAATTTCTGAATATATATTAATAATCTTTTTAAACTTATTTTTTGATATTTTAAAATCCTTATTGATTGTTGTGTATAACTTATCTATTTTTATATTTTTTTCTTTATTTTGTATATAATTCATAATACTTTTAATTAGCTTTTTATCAGGTAATTTTAAATCGATTAATTTTTGATTTATCTTAATATCGTTATCATTAAAAATAAAATGAATGTCATTATTGGACTTGAAATTATTAACAATATTATTTATATCATTCAATGAAAAGGGTACTGAATAAAATACTAAATGTGTTTTTTCTTCAATTGCTTTATTAAAATTTTTGTTAAATAATATTATTGATTTATCATGGTTAATAAATTCATCCCAGTTATTAATAAATAAATCAATATCATTATTTTTTAAAATACTTTTTAGTTCGTCAATTTGCTTTTTACCATTAATATATACTGCAATTTTTTTGTTATAATTATATAATCCTCTTATATACTTCGTTTTATTATTTATTCCTCTTTTGTCATATATTTTAAAATTATCTTTTTTAAAGGTTAATGGATAAAATGAGTGGTCACCTCTAATATTTATATCTTCAACCCTTAGTTCTATCTCATCTCTACCTCGCCAATTATTTAAATATATCTTCACTGCTAAATCAATCTTTTTATCAACTAACTTAGGATTAATATGACCCATATTAAAACAAATACCAGAAAGACCATTTGATAAATTAATTTTTAAATGTTTATTATTGCTACCCACTGCATAATGATTTTTTAATTTTATATTACTTAGTAAAAATTTTGGTCTTGGATTTCCAACACCAAATGGTTTTAACTTATCTAGCTGTTTATAAAAAGGATAATTTATTTTATTTAAATTAATAATTGCATCTAACTTTAATCCTGGAATGAAGTCAGTTGGTTGTAACTGTTCATTCATATATTCATTAAACATTTTTTTTAAATTATCAAGATTTTTTTCTTTTATTGACAGTCCAGCTGCCATTGAATGTCCACCATAGTTATCTAAAAGATCTTTACAGTAACTTAATCCTTCTGTTATATCAAAATTATCGATACTTCTCGCAGATCCATGACCAATACCATCCTCATCTATTGCAATTAATATTACAGGTAAATAATACTTATCTATTAGTCTAGAAGCAACAATACCGATAACTCCACGATGCCAACCTTTAGAAGCTAAGATTATAGTATCCTGATTTTTTATATCTTGTTCATCAATTAAGGATAATGCTTGATTATAGATTTCTTCTTCTTTATTTTGTCTTTCTTTGTTTATTTTTATTAGTTTTTGGCTGATATCATCTGCTATATCATCATCTTTTGTTGTTAGTAATTCAACACCTTGATCTGGTTTTTCCATTCTACCAATAGCATTTATCGGAGGTGCAATAATGTAACCAATTTGTCCAGGATTAATATCTTTATCGCTCATCCCGAGTTTTTCAATTAAAAGTTTTAAACCAATTTTATTTGTTTTATTTATTGATTTTAACCCTTCACTAACTAGTATTCTATTATCATTTTTTAATGCTACAATATCTGCAACAGTACCTAAGGTAACTAAATCAAGATGATTATAAGCATAATTTGTATTATTATAAATGTCAAGAGCTTGTAAAAGTTTAAATACCACTCCCACGCCAGCTAACACTTTAAAATATTCATCATTTTCTCGTTGAGGATCAATTACTGCAAAAGCTTTAGGGATGTCCTTTCCCAATTTATGATGATCTGTAATAATTATATCAATGCTTTTTTGGTTTAAAAACTCAACTTCTTTTACAGCCGTTATCCCACAGTCTACTGTTATTATAAGATCAATGTTATCTAAATCAATTTTTGATAGACTATCAATATTTAATCCATAACCTTCTTTTAATCTATTTGGAATATAAAAAGAATAGTTTTTAAAATTAATATCTTCAAAGTAATTAATTAATAAAGAAGTAGATGTTATACCATCAACATCATAATCACCGTAGATAAGTATCTCATGGTTGTTTTTTATTGCTGTATCAATTCTATTTACAGCTTTTTTAACATCATTTAATTCATAAGGATCTCTTAGATCATCGATGCTCTTTTTTAAAAATATATCAGCTCTCTGTTTAATGGTAATATTCCTGTTTGCTAATATTTTATTTAATATTTCATCTTGATGTATTCTGTTTATTTGTTTTTCTTCAAGATACCACATTGTATTCAAATTTATCACCTATTTTTTTAATTACAAAACCCCCTATAAATAAGGGGGCGTTTTATACTTTTTTATTTTTTATTGTTTTCATCATCATTGTTCTCTTCAGAATTATATGCTATATCATCATTTTCATCAGTAATCTTTTTTTCTTTTTTCCTGCGCCCAAAAAATCCAGTTCTAGATTCATTTTCTTCATGTTTGTAATTTTCATCAGAAATTTGATTTTCTAAATTAGTTTCTCTTTCTCTGTTTTTATACTTTAAATCTTCTAATTCTTCCTGTAGTGATTGAATTTCTAGTTTTAAATTCCTATTTTTTCTTTTAAGTTGAAACTGTTTAAAATAGCTGAAAATCCCAATTACAAGAGCGCCAAAAATTATCGAACCAAGAACAACAACTGCCAGTGAAATTTCAAACTCCCACATTAGAATATTCAAAGCTACTATGGAAGCATTTTGGATTGCAAAAATTGCAATTAAGATTGCAAATATCAATCCAAATATTATAGTACCTTGCATACTTAAAACCCCTTTCTATTATTTGTTTTTTACCTTGTTCGTCCAGGTTACTAGTAGGGGACTGGCAACAAATATTGATGAATAAGTACCAGCAAACATACCTATAAACAATGCAAGCATAAATATTTTAATAGAAGCCCCACCGAATAGATAAATTGCTAATATTGTAATTAAAGTTGTTAACGATGTATTTATCGATCTAGGTAAAGTGTCAATCACGGCTGAATTAGCAAGCTGTTCAAACGGTGTTTTATGCATTAACTTCATATTTTCTCGTATTCTATCAAAGATAACTATTGTATCATTTATAGAATAACCAATTATTGTTAATAATGCGGCAATAAAAGCTGTATTTATCTCTTTACCTAAAATTGCAAATATACCTAATGTAATTAACACATCATGCATTAAAGTTATTATAGCAACTATAGCAAATCTGAATTCAAATCTAACACTAATATATAAGACAATTGCAATTGAAGCAATTAATAAAGCTAATAAAGCTTTTGTTCTTAACTCCTGACCAATAACTGGCCCAACCATTTGAGTCCTAAGCATTTCTGTCGAAGGATAAGCATCTCTTAAACCTTCTTCAACATCTGATATCTCTTGAGGAGTCAATTCTTTTGCTCTTATTAACACTCCATATATACCCTGTGTATTTGATTGCTGAATTTTACTATCTACAGCAATATTTATATCACTCAAAACATTTCTAACATTTTCATTGCTTACTTGTTGGTCAAATTTAAATTCTAATAAGGTACCACCTTGAAAGTCTATTCCAAAGTTTAGACCATTAATTGCTAAAAATAATAATCCAATTGCCAATATTGTTATGGAAATTGTATACCAAATTTTCCTTTTTCCCAGTATATCCATCATCTTTACCTCCTCTTTGCACCAAATGCTGCATCGCTTTGTAGTAAACTAGAATGAGTAAATAGATCTATAACATTTCGGGTAATGAAGAAAGCTGTAAACATACTTACTAATACACCAATACCGAGTGTTACAGCAAAACCTCTTACAGTTCCACTAGTAAAATAAGCTAAGATTAATGCAGTAATTATTGTTGTTACATTGGCATCAATAATAGTCATATAAGCTCTTTTAAAACCTGCATCTATTGATGCTCTCAATGTTTTACCAGACTTTCTTTCATCTTTTATTCGTTCAAAAATAATAATATTTGCATCTACTGCCATACCGATAGATAAAATTAATCCAGCTATACCTGGTAATGTTAATGTAGCTTGTAGTCCAGCTAAAGTACCCATCAGTAATATACCATAAATAATTAAAACTAATGCAGCTAAAACACCTGGGAATCTATAATAGAACATCATATAAACTGCAACAAATGCTAAACCTATTAATCCAGCTATTAAGCTTTTTTGAATTGATATTTCTCCTAGTGTCGGTCCAACAGTCATACTTTCAACAACTTTAACCGGTACAGGTAAAGACCCTTCTCTAATTAAAATCGCATCTTTTTGGGCTGCTTCAACAGATTCATAACCGGTAATTTGTCCTCTACCAGAAATTGTATCCTGAACAGTAGGATTTGTTAAAAGTTCATCATCGAGGTAAATTCCTATCTTTTGTCCAATATACTGACTAGTAATCTCTTCAAATCGATCTGAACCTTCATTATTCATTTCAAATGATACAACAGGCCTACCGTACTGATCATAATCAGCAGTAGCGTTTTTAATATATTCTCCTGTTAATAATACTTGACCAGCTGAGTTTCTAAATGTTAATACAGCTGTTCTACCAATTGTTTCTATCGCTTCATTAGGGTTATCAATTGCGGGAAGTTCAACAATTATTCTATCAGATCCTTCTCTTTGTATAACTGGTTCAGATAAACCCAATTGATTTACACGTCTTTCAATTACACTTTGTATACCTGTCATTACCTCATTTGTAATTGGTCTTTCTTCAGTTGGTTGAGCCTGTAATACAATATGGGACCCTCCCTGTAGATCAAGACCAAGATTGATACTATTATTAAAGTATAGAAATACTGCTAAGGCAACTACAGCTATTATGAATATAAATTTTAACATTCTCTTCTGTTTATATTTCATACCATTCTTCCTCCCGTTTCTCAACAATTATATAATTTATATGTTATTATAACTAACATGCTTTATTACTCTCATATCTGTGATTGGCCAATAAACCCAAAAAGCCAAACCAGATATACTTTTATAGGGTACATAACCTACATAACCAGGAAATCTACTGTCAGCACTATTATTTCTATTATCGCCCATAACAAATACTGTTCCTTCTGGTACTTGATATGGACCAAAATCTCCATTCATCTCTTCTTTAATAAAATCTTCATCTAGCGGCTGACCATTTACATAGGTAACCCCATCTTTTATATGAAGAGTATCCCCAGGTAATCCAACAACTCTTTTAATATATTTCTTATTAGGAGCACCCTGGGGAGTAAATACTATAATCTCTCCTCTTTGAGGTTCTCTAAAACGGTAAATAAACTTATTAACAAAAAGACGTTCACCATCATGTAAATTAGGCTCCATAGATTTACCGTCAACAACAAAAGATTGGGCAACAAAAGTGATAATTAAAAAAGCTAAAATACCTGCAATAACAACAGATTGCAGGATTTCTTTTACATCTCCGCTATCCAATTTTAGTCACTCCCAATATATGCATTATTTTTCTTCTTCAGTTTCTACTTCCTCTACTTCTTCTGACTTATCTAATCTTGCTATAGATTTTTGAACAACGTCTACATCAACATTAGATGATACTCTTAGTCTTATATTATCTTCTTTGATTTTAACAATTTTAGCCTTAAGACCACCAATAGTAACTATTTTATCTCCAACTTTTAAATTGTCTAACATGTTATCATGTTCTTTCTGTTGTTTTCTTTGTGGTCTAATTAAGAAAAACCAAAACACACCAAAAATTAAAACCCATGGTAATACTGCGTAAACATATTGCATTTTTATTTACCTCCTTATTTTTTTACTCTCTAATAATTTCAATACCAAATCAAATTATCCTTCAAATTTTTTAAAATTATATGAATATCTGATTATTAATCTTTATACTTTTTATAGAAATTTTCTCTAAATGAGAGAAAATTACCCTCTTTAATAGAATACTTTATTTTCTTCATTAAATCAATGAAAAAATGTAAATTATGATATGTTGTTAATCTAACACCAAGTATTTCATTTCTTTTTAACAGATGTCTAATATAAGCTCTCGTATAGTTTTGGCATACATAACAATCACAATCTGTATCAATAGGATTAAAATCCTTTTTATATGTAGCATTGCGAACTGTTATTCTCCCTTTAGATGTATAAACAGAACCATGTCTTGCTATTCTGGTTGGCATTACACAGTCAAACATATCAATACCGCGTTTTACCCCCTCAATTAAATCTTCGGGAGTACCAACCCCCATTAAATACCTTGGTTTCTCTTTGGGAAGTAGTGGAGTTGTATGGTCTAAAGTTTTTAACATGTCATCTTTAGCTTCTCCAACACTTAAACCTCCAATAGCATATCCGGGAAATCCAATGTCTGTCATCATTTTAACACTTTTTTCTCTTAAATCTTTAAAAATCCCTCCCTGTATAATCCCAAATAAAGTTTGTTTGTCATTACTCATAGCATCTTTGGATCTTTTTGCCCAACGTACCGTTCTTTCCAAGGAGTTATCTACATAATCATAGTTTCCAGGTTCAGGAGGACATTCATCAAAAGCCATCACGATATCAGATCCAAGTGCGTTTTGTATCTCTATAGACTTCTCGGGAGATATGAAATGCTTTGATCCATCTATATGAGATTGAAAATAAACACCTTCTTCCTTTATTTCTCTTAAATCAGATAGACTAAAAACTTGAAAGCCACCACTATCAGTTAAAATTGGTCTATCCCAATTCATAAATTTATGAAGCCCCCCGGCTTCTTTAATCAACTCATGCCCAGGCCTTAAGTATAAATGATAAGTATTACCTAAAATGATCTCAGCATCTATTTCTTTTAACTCCTCTGAAGTCATTGCCTTAACAGTTGCCTGTGTGCCAACCGGCATAAAAATCGGGGTTTCAATCTCACCATGATAAGTTGTAATTTTTCCTCTTCTTGCTAATGAATCAGCATCTGTTTGTTTTAATTCGAAGTTAAAACTCATTAAATCTAACATCCTCTCTAGTAAATAAACATTGCATCCCCTAAACTATAAAATCGAAACTCTTTTTTGATTGCACTTTGATATGCGTTGAAAATATTTTCTTTACCTGCTAAAGCAGAAATCATCATAAGTAATGTTGATTTAGGCAAGTGAAAGTTTGTTATTAACGCATCTATAACTTTAAATTCATATCCTGGATATATAAATATATCGGTCCAACCTTTAAATCCCTCTATCTCTCCATCTTGTGCAACTGTTTCTAAAGCTCTTGTAACTGTTGTTCCAACAGATATTACTCTTCCATTATTATTTTTTCTTTTCTTAATCTTTTTTACTACTTCTTTAGTCACTTCAATATATTCAGAATGCATATCATGTTCTTCTACTTCATCTGTTTTTACCGGTCTAAAAGTTCCTAAACCTACATGGAGAGTAATATATTCAATTTCTATTCCTTTATTTTTAATCTTTTTTAGAAGTTCAGGTGTAAAATGAAGTCCAGCAGTTGGTGCAGCAACTGAGCCTTTCTTTTTTGCATATACAGTTTGATATCTGTCAGGATTATCTAATTTATTATTTATATATGGAGGTAAAGGCATTTCTCCTAATTCATTCAAAATTTCATCAAAATCACCTTCATACTCAAACTCCATAACTCTACCACCAAACTCAGTATATTCAATAGCTTCACCAATTAATTTCCCATCTCCAAAACTAACCCTTACTCCTTTTTTTACTCTTTTACCAGGTCTTACTAAAACTTCCCATTTGTTATCTTTTATTTGGTTTAATAAAAGAACTTCTATATTTGTTCCAGTAGGGACTTTTTGACCTAATAACCTAGCAGGAATAACTTTACTGTTATTTAATATCAATAAATCATCTTTATTTAACAAATCAATGATTTCATAGAACTTTTTCTCATCTATTTGACCTGTTTTTTTATTTAATAACATTAATCTAGATTGGTCTCTCTTATCAACTGGTTTTTGTGCTATTAATCTTTCTGGTAAGTTATAATCAAATTCGTCAACTCTCATCAAATATTTCCTCCTGTATCAATCACTATCTTTAAAAAGATTATCGTTTTTTTTAATATCTATATTTAAATGTCTATATGCTGATGAAGTAGCAACTCTTCCTCGTGGAGTTCTTTCTAAAAAACCCATTTGTAATAAATAGGGTTCATATACATCCTCAATGGTCTCCGTTTCTTCACTGATTGCTGCTGCTAAAGTATTTAGTCCAACTGGACCACCATCAAATTTTTGAATTATTATCTTAAGTAATTTATGATCAATACTGTCTAACCCTTTTTCATCAATTTCTAAAAGTTTTAATGCCTCATTTACAACTTTAGATGATATTATACCTTCCGCTTTGACTTCAGCATAGTCTCTAACTCTTTTTAATAATCTGTTACTTATTCTTGGTGTACCTCTCGATCTTTTTGCAATTTCAATAGCTCCGTCATCATGTATTTCTATATCTAAAATACGAGCAGATCTTTTAACAATTTTTGTGAGTTCATCATTGTCATAGAATTCCAAACGATTAATTACTCCAAATCTATCTCTTAATGGTGAACTAATTAAACCCGCTCTAGTAGTAGCTCCTACCATTGTAAAAGGATTTAAATCCAATCTCACTGAACGTGCACTTGGTCCTTTACCAATAATTATATCTAAGCAATAATCCTCTAAAGCAGGATACAGCACCTCTTCAACCATCATGTTTAATCTATGAATTTCATCTATAAACAAAACATCGTTGTCCTGAAGATTAGTTAATATTGATGCTAAATCTCCCGGCCTTTCAATTGCTGGTCCAGATGTTTTATGAATATTTACATTAAGTTCATTTGCTATAATAGTTGCTAAAGTAGTTTTTCCTAACCCAGGAGGTCCATATAATAAGACATGGTCTAAAGCTTCTCCTCTTTTTTTAGCTGCTTCAATAAATATATCAAGTTTTTCTTTTGTCTTTTTTTGACCAACATAGTACTTTAACTTTTCAGGTCTTAAATTTTTATCAAATTGGTCTTCTTCAAACTCTCTTGTTGGGGAAATGATTCTATCAGGTTTGTCCATTTAATGTTTATCCCTCCCCAAAAAACTTAATACCTCTTTTATTTTTTGCTCTAATTTTTGATCAGAATCTAAATCTATATTATCAATAGCATCATCAACTTCTCGCTTACTATACCCTAACTGAGTTAATGCCTCATATAAATCTTCATCATATTTTTTCATTGTTTTTTCTTTATCTAATTGCAGTTCAGGTAACATATCTTCAATTTTGCTTTTTAGTTCCAATATTAACCTTTGAGCAGTCTTGGGACCAATTCCCGATACTTCTTTTAATACAGCAACATTTTCTGTTAAAATAGCATTAATAAATCTTTCATAAGATAAAGAGGAAAGAATGTTCATCGCTGCAGAAGGTCCTACTCTTGAAACTGATAATAATATTTTGAAAAGCTTTTTTTCTTCTGGGGATTCAAATCCATAAAGGTCAAGCGCATCTTCTCTAATATATGTATGAATAAAAAGTTCAATTTTTTTATTAAGATCTTTTTTCGTATATAATGTTGGTACCTTAATCTGATATCCTACCCCATTAACATTAACAATAATACTGCCTTCGTTATTATATATTATTTTACCCTCTATGTGTCCTATCATATTAAATCTCCCCACTTCTTTTTACTTGCATAACTATGTCCATGACAAATAGAAATAGCTAGTGCATCTGCAGCATCATCTGGTTTAGGTATCTCATCTAAATTCAAAAGTGCTTTAACCATCTGTTGTACCTGTCTTTTTGAAGCACGACCATAACCTACTACCGCTTGTTTTACTTGTAATGGGGTATACTCTGCAACTTCAATTCCCTGCTGTGATCCTGCTAATAAAATTACACCTCTAGCTTGTCCAACTCTTATAGCAGTTTTTACATTTTTATTGAAAAATAATTCTTCAACAGCAATCTGTTCAGGGTTATATTTGTCTATTAATAATAGCAGTTCTTCATATAATACTGAAAGTCGATCAACATCATTTTTATCAGAACTAGTTATAATAGTACTATAATCTATTAATTTAAAAGAGTTTCCTTTCTTCTCAACAACTCCATAACCTGTTGTTGCTAACCCAGGATCAATTCCTAAAATAATCAAATTATCACCCCATTAATTAAAACATATAAGCAAATAATAAATGACACTGAAATACAGTGCCATTAAATAATCAGCAAATTGTAGTTTATTCTTCTTTTTCAATTTGTTCCATAACATTTGCTGGAATGTCAAAGTTAGAATAAACTTCCTGTATATCATCATGATCCTCAAGGTCTTCCATTAAATTAATCATCTTCTTTGCATCAGACTTTTCTAATTTAATTGTAGTATTAGGAACCATTGCAAGGTCAGATTCTACAAATTCAAAAGCTTTTTTCTTTAATCCAGCTTTAACATCTTGAAATCTTTTTGTTTTAGTATAAACAGTAACAACATTATCTTCAGTTTCTATGTCATCTGCACCTGCTTCTATTGCTTCCATCATAACTTCTTCCTCATCTAAGTCAGTAGAATTTAAATCTATTATTATTTGACCTTTGCGTTCAAACATCCATGCTACACATCCGGCTTCACCAAGATTACCACCGTGTTCAGACAATATGTGCCTTATTTCAGAAGCAGTTCTATTTCTGTTATCACTCATGATATCTAAATAAAGAGCTACTCCACCAGGTCCATATCCTTCATAAGTAAACTGTTTATAATCTACACCTTCAAGTTCACCTGTACCTCTTTTTATAGCTCTCTCTATATTATCTTTAGGCATGTCATTATCTTTTGCTTTATCGATTGCAAAAGATAAATCTGCATTCATCTCTGGATCACCGCCACCTTCTCTGGCAGCAACTGCTATTTTTCTAGATAATTTTGAAAATAACTTACCACGTTTTTTATCCTGTTTTTGTTTTCTATGTTTAATATTTGCCCACTTAGAATGTCCAGCCATTAATTTACCTCCTAAATCTTCGTTCTGCTCTTTATTTTAACATAATTTAACTTCATTTTCAATTTGTTAAGTTAAAAATATAAACATATGTTTGCATTAAAAAAGAGCAGCACTATAAGCCGGGTTCTGTATCAGATAGTCATCTATCTAGGATAACAATTACTTGCTACCTCATGCGTCCAACCCGGAGAAAAAGCGGGCCACTCTATAATCTCCCTATTTGGACTTACTTCGGATGGGGTTTACCAAACTATTCAGTCACCTGAATATTGGTGAGCTCTTACCTCGCCTTTTCACCCTTACCAAATTGGCGGTGTATTTTCTGTGGCACTTTCCTGGGAGTCACCTCCACTGGGTATTACCCAGCATCCTGCCCTATAAAGCCCGGACTTTCCTCAGTAGATCTTAATCTACCGCGATTATCTGTGCTGCTCTTTTTTAGTTTTGCATTAACAGTATAGCAAGCATTTTTGGTATAGTCAAGAACCATTAAAGGGATAAAATTATGTCTGCCTTATTTATAATTTATCGCATTAAACTTACATACATCTTGACAATTAAAACATTTCAAACATTCTTTGCTATGAATATTGTAAATATTATCAGTTACAGAAATGATATTGTTGGGACAATTTTCTACACAGATTCCACATGATTTACATAGTTTTTCATCAAAAACAAGTTTTTTTTTAGCTTTATCAGTTAAATCTAGTAAACCACCATATGGACATAGATGTTTATGCCACATTTCTTCATCAAATATTAGTGAAATTACAAAGGCAAAAATCAAAACATATAATATCATATTAATCTGTACATTTATCCATCTGCTTATAACCATAATACCAATAAATAAAAGTAGTATAGCCCATCTGATCGATTGTTTCTTTAAATAATTTGATGTATTAAATACATTTATATTTAATTTCTTATAAATCCAGTTTTTCATTCTTAAAACTGTATTAATTGGACATATCCAACCACAGTAAAATCTTCCCCAGATTAAAGAAATTAATAATCCAACTCCAAAAACTAGTATCCATAATTTAATTCTACCCTTAAATGCTAAAAATGCAAATAACAATAAGAATAATACCTGAACGATATTACGTTAAAGGGCTTTGCTTTTTGATGGATTCATCATCAGTCTCCTTTAATTTATTTAAAATAGATACTCTGTTTGTAAATATATTACATCATTCTTAAAACTTTCACCCTCTAAATTTATATTTGCACCTGCTTTAAAATTAATCTGATCTGAATAATCATAACTTACAGTAGATTTTGTTATCAAAATATCCTCATTTACATTATAATGAAAAGCAACTTCACTACTTAATTTTGAACGCATAAAGTCTTTCTTAATCAAAAATGTAACCTGATTTCTATATTTATCTTCTAATATATTATCAGTGTAATCCAGTATTGCCTGCTGTAAAAACTGAAAGCTTAAAAGATAACTTTCAAAATTATAGTCCAATCCAGCCAACCATTTTATTTCTTTTTTTTCAATAATACCTTCTGTATAATCATTTAGCTGTAACAAGGGTTCTTCAATATTATAATGTTCACCTGAAATATATATTCCTTCTCCCTTGAAAACAAATGGACCATACATAGTACTTACACCCCCACCTAAAGTAAACAACCGATGATGTTGGGGGATAACTTTTTTATTGAGAAAGTCTTTATGAATAGTCGGTTCATCTTCCCAACTGTATCCGGTCATTAATTCATAATCATACTTCTGTCCGATTGAAGAATATCTAATAAATAATTCACTGTTTTCAAAATCAGAAACAACTTCTTTTTGTGAGACGTCTTTTGCAAAACCACTAGGTAGTTGACTTTTTATAATACTAGGATTCATCTCTGCAGATTTAAATTCAGGAATCCATACTACTTCCAAATTATTATTATTAGGATAAAAATTAGCTTTTATAGCTTCCACATTTTGAAATTGATCCGAATAATTAATTACTGGATGCACATTATAATCTCTAGGATTGACAATGTTTGTAACTACAACACCATCACTTTTACCCCAAGTCAACTTCTGTTTCCCAATTCTCAAATCAAAGTTTGGTAAATATAAGTCAAGATATCCTTCTTTTATTGAAAAATCTTCATTTTCTGTATCTATATTGTATTTGAAAACTGGATTTACATATATTTTACCAAATATATTGTTTTTACTAAACCTTTGTTCATAGTCTACTTCATAAATTAAAGAAGTTTCATAAGTGCTTTCAGTATCTAAATTATGGACATATCTAACACTCAGAGAGTTTGAAACATATGCTGCTTTTACACTTAATCCAAAAAAAGTAGACAATATGATAAAAGAGAAAACAAATACTGTGATTATAATATTTTTATTTAGTAATTTCATGAAATTTCACCTACCCTTTATTAATAAATTAAAATCCTAATTTCATCTGTCTTTCAGTAAATCTATCTTGGCTAATACCTTTATCATATTCAACCTCATTTAACTTTAATACGGTTTTATGCTCTTTTTGAACATTATTCATTTTACTGTGAGTAACTGTATATATACCATCTATCTCTTCGTATTCTATAACAGTTAGAGTTTTTAGGTGATTATCTTTTTTATCATAAAATTCTTTTTTTAATTCAATCCATTTATCTTGACTAACCCAAGTTATGATTTTGGAGTACATATCATCTTCCTCAATTGGAGTACTTTCTACTACATAACAACTTTCCCCTTCTATCTCTTCTGTTTTTAGTAACTTATGAGTATCTTCGTTTAAATTTCTTTCCCCTAAATCATCATAAGTAAAATCAGATCCCATAAAATAGTCACTTTTGTTTTCTGAGGATATTCTTTTTATTTTTCCAAGAGCTGGAAGATAAATCCACTGACTATCTTCATTATCGTCATCATAAGTCCAGTTCATAAAAGATGTACCCCTTATATCTGAAGGTGCTGTAAAAAACATAATCTTTTTTTCAACTTCATCAAATTTTCTATTGAACTGTTTAATCTCTCTTTCTCTTTCATCACCAAATTTATTTACTAAGATCATTTTAAGATTTGCTGTTCTATCTTCACCAGTTTCTCTATTATAAACTTTTTCCATAATGTCTTTTCCACTTAACTTTTCTGCAAAACTTTCTGTTGTTACTCCTGTTAATATCAACAATAATGATAGAAATAAAACTGTTAATAATTTTTTATTCATTTTATTTTCCTCCTTGAATTTGTTTAATCTAATTTCTTTTTATTTCGAAAGATAAATTTAGGTTTGTATTTGTCTATTAATGCCACCACTAATGTAAGAGTTAAGATGAAACTACTAAATAATGAAAGTGAAACAAGATAACCAAGCTCTCTATTTGGTGGAAAACTTGAGAAGATCAATACCATAAATCCTGCGATTACCACCACTGCATTATAAGTTATAGCTTTTCCAGCATGTTCAATTGTCTCTCTTGCAGCATTTTTATAACTTAAACCTTTACTACCATAGTATTTATATTTAGATAATAGGTGAATAGAATAATCTATACCCATCCCAACTGCAATACTAGAAATTAAAGCCGTTGTTGTATTTAAAGCAATATTTAGATAGCCCATGATACCAAAATTAACCATTGCAGTAATGATAATTGGAAGACTTCCAAATAATCCTGCAATAGGACTTCTAAACAGTAGTCCCAATAATACAATTACTATAAATATTGATAAAACAAGACTTTTAATTTGCCCTTCTAATATTAAATTGGCAAAAACCCTATTTGTATATGCTGACCCTGCAAAATCTATTTCAAGATCTTTAAGTGAGGATTTTTTTTGAAACTCTTCTATTTTATTTATAACACTAGTAATCAAACGTGCATCATCATCTTTTAAATTAATCTGTAAATTTACTCTTCTATAATCATAATCAATTACTCTATTTAAGTCCTCGGGATCACCTGACATTGAGTATAAAAGTAGATATTGTGCTGTCAATTCTCTTGTCTCTGGAATTCTATTATATTTTTCTTGATCTTCATTCATTACTTTATTAATTCTTCTCAGAAAGTCTGTAATTGCTAGACTATCACCTACATTTTCAATTTCTTCTAATTCCTTTTGTAACTGCCAAAGATCATTTAGGTACTCCGGGTTTTTTAAAGCATCTACTTCTTTAGATTTTATTATTACATTTAAGTTTGTAGTTCCACCGAAATGTTTATTAATAAAATTATTTGCTATAATAATATCTTCATCATCTTGAAATTTACTTAAAAAACTTGAATTTATCCATAGGCTTTGTGCTCCTATAATTCCGACCATAAATATTACAATAGATATAACTATAATTTTCTTTTTATTGTTTAATACCCAATCAGATATTTTATAAAATATATTTTCGGATTTATTATCTTTTTTATCATCATTATTACTCTTAAATTTAGGTAAATTAAATAACTTCAAACCTGCTGGAATAAAGATCAGCGAAAAAATCATTGCTGCTAAAACTCCAAAAGCTGTAAATAATCCAAAATACTTAACTGCATAAACTTCTGAAGTTAAAAGTGAAATAAATCCAACAGCAGTTGTAATTGAGGTCATTACTACTGGCTTCCACATGTTTTTAATCATATCTGCAATGGCTTCAGAAGTACTCAAATTTGGGTTTTCTAACATTGTATCTTTTAAATGACTTAATAAATGAACACCATCTGCAACGCCTAAGGCAATTAACATTACTGGAATCATTGTAGATACAGCATAAATGGGTATACCTAAAGCTGACATTAGTCCAAAAGCCCAAATAGTACTAAAGAGTACTACACCTAAAGTTAATAAGGTGCTTTTAATGCTTCTAAATGTTAATAATAATACAATTGCAATTATTAATATTACTAATGGGATCATTATTTTCATGTCTTGAGGCATTAAATTTGCAAGTGTTCCTTCTATAACAGGTTGTCCTGCAATATATATTTCTGTAAAACCTTCAAAATCTCTTATATTCGATTGTATTGCTTGATATAATTGTATTCTATCTACTCCACCTTCAATTAAACCAACTTGTATTAATGTTACTTTATTATCTTTAGATACAATTCTACCTGAAATCATTTCATTATCATTTACTGCTTGTTTTAAAGCTTCAAACTCTTTTTCTGTATTAGGTATTTCAGTAAAAAATGGATTAACCTCAAGCCCAAAATCTGATCCAGTAATATTATCAGCTGTTGCTAGGCTTTTTATAGAATCACCATCAATTCCATCTAGGTCTGCTAGCTTTCTACTTATATCTTCAATTTGTTGAAGAGTAGATCTGTTATATATTCCATTTTCATTTTCAATAGCTACTACAACCGAATCATCTATATCAAATAATTCTTCATAATGATCACTTTTTTTAAATGCTGGATGATTTTCAGGCATATACTTATCTAAATTTGTTTCAATCCTTGCTTTTTCATATATTTCATAAGTAAAATATGATGTTATTGCTAATAAAATTAATAATGTTATAATCGGTCGTTTCATAACAAAATTATTTATTCTTCTCATGTTAACTCTCCTCAATGTTTTGTAGTTTAAGTATTTGAATGATTGTTCATTCAAATATGATTAATTTTTTTTACACTCCTTCTTTTAATATCTTAATTACCTCCTCTTCAGCGTTATCCAGTAGTTCTAAAGAGTCAGTTCTTAATGCCTTTTCAACGATCCCTTGTAACCCACCAAATATCAAAGCAGCTGTAATAGAAGTATTTTGTTTCTTAATTTCTCCTTTACTCATTGCTTCTTCTAACATTTCTTCCAGTAAAATTGGAATTTTATTTAGATAATTTAAAATTGCAGAAAAGTCTCTTGATTTAGGAAATTCTTTTTCTCTTACTAAAATTTGAGCTGTATCCAAATTGTTTTTCACTTCATCAAAATGACTTTTCATAAATAAAGACAATTTTTCAAAGATTGTACTTTCCTTGTTTTTCATTTTTTTAAGCATTTCAATTCTTTTTTCAAATTCTACTTCAAAAATATATTCAAGTATTTCATCTTTAGATTCAAAATAATTATAAATGGTTCCAACAGCCACTTCAGCCTCTTCAGCAATTTTAGAAGTTTTAGTATTATAAAATCCTTCTTTTGCAATTACCTTTAAAGCTGCCTCTCTTATTAATTCTTTTTTATTTGTTTTCATAAGATTACCCCTTTTGAATTATGATTCATTATTCATGATAACATTTATACTTTCTCTTGTCAATATTGTGACCTATATTAATTAATAATATTTCCAGGGATTAGTTGAAACTTCTGATTTAAATATATTAAAATCTAACTTACATTTTACTTTTTTATTATTTAAATAATCATATACTAATTCTTTGAAAATATTTTCAGTTTCAAAATGACCTGCATCGATTAAATTTATCCCAAGTTCTTCTGCTAACTGTGCTTCATGATACTTTACATCACCAGTTATATAAAGATCTGCTCCTTTTGAACTAGCTGCAGTTATAAAGTCAGCACCCGAACCACTACACAAAGCAACTTTTTTTATTTTTTGATTTATGTCTCCTCTAACTTTTAACTTATCAATTTTTAGTACTTCCTTTATCTTTTGGCTATACTCTTTTAAAGACATTTCATTATCAATATATCCAATTCTGCCAATTCCACTGTAATTTGATTGAACCGGTAATTCATAAACATCATAAGCGACTTCCTCATAGGGGTGAACTTTTAACATAGTTTTAATTACTTTTTGTAAATCACTAGCTTTAACAATTGTTTCTATTTTTGTTTCTTGTACTTTTTCCATTTGACCCTTTTTACCTATATGGGGGTTTGTATTATCTCCAGGTTTAAATGTTCCTTGTCCATTAACATTAAAAGATGTATTACTGTAATTACCTATCTTGCCAGCTCCTTTTTTAAACAAAACCTCTCTTAAACTTTCTGCATCTTCAATAGGCACATATACCGCTAATTTGTATCTCTTGTGCTCATTTACGGTAGAAAGGACTTCTGTATCAACTATATCTAACTTATTCGCTAAATAGTCATTTAAGCCCGACTCAGCTATATCCATATTGGTGTGCGCACTGTATATTGCTATATCATTCTTAATAGCTTTAATTATGATATTACCTTTAGCAGTTTGACTGTGAATATTATTTATACCATTAAAGATCAATGGATGATGAGAAATTACTAAATCAATATTTTTTTCAACGGCTTCTTCAATTACTTTTCCATTTATATCAAGGGATATAAGAACTCTCTGAATTTCATTATCATAATCTCCAACTTGAATTCCTACATTATCCCAATCCATTGCTTCACTTTGTGGAGCTAATTTACTCATTAAGGTTATAATTTGTTGTAGATTTACCATTTTTTATCACCTCTATTATAAATTGTATATAAAGTCAAAAAAACCTTGTCCAAATTAATGAACAAGGTTTAAATTCTTGGTGGGCCTACTAGGATTCGAACCTAGGACTAACCGGTTATGAGCCGGTTGCTCTGACCAGCTGAGCTATAGGCCCTTATATATAAAGCTTTTGCGCGTTTCTTGTAACACAAAAGTAATTATATGACAGAAAACTTATAAGGTCAAAGTCTTATATGACCTCTTATAATTATTATAAATTAATTATCTTATGATTGCTACTATATATTCTCTCATACTCTTATTTACTAATTAACTCAAATAGTCTTTTAATTTTTTACTGCGACTAGGATGTCTAAGTTTTCTTAAGGCCTTAGCTTCAATCTGTCTAATTCTTTCTCTAGTTACTCCAAATTCTTTTCCTACTTCTTCTAAAGTTCTAGGACGACCGTCTTCAATACCAAATCTTAATTCTAAGACTCTTTTTTCTCTATCTGTTAGAGTATCCAATACATTATCCAATTGATCTCTTAATAACATATAAGAAGCAGCAGAAGCTGGAGCAGGAGCATCTTCATCTTCAATGAAATCTCCTAGATGACTATCTTCTTCTTCACCAATTGGAGTTTCAAGAGAAACAGGTTCTTGTGCAATCTTTTTTATTTCTCTTACTTTATCTGCACTCATATCCATTTCTTCTCCAATTTCTTCCGGAGTAGGTTCTCTACCCTTTTCTTGAAGTAATTGTCTAGAAACACGTATTAATTTATTTATTGTTTCTACCATATGAACAGGTATTCTAATAGTTCTTGCTTGGTCAGCAATAGAACGAGTTATTGCCTGCCTAATCCACCAGGTAGCATAAGTACTAAACTTATATCCTTTAGTATAATCAAACTTTTCTACAGCTTTCATTAGACCCATATTACCTTCTTGTATAAGATCTAAAAACAACATACCTCGACCAACATATTTTTTTGCTATACTTACTACAAGTCTTAGGTTTGCTTCTACTAACTGTCTTTTAGCTTCCAAATCACCTTGTTCCATTCTTTTAGAAAGACTTACCTCTTGTTCAGCAGTTAGTAAATCTACTTTACCTATTTCTTTTAAATACATACGAACTGGATCATCTATACCAACACCCTGGGGTATACTTAAATCTAACTCAGATTCATCATCATCGTCATCATCGTCGTCATCATTATCTACACCCTCTTCAATAATATCTATATCCAACTCTGCGAAGACATCATAAATTTCTTCTATATCATCAGAATCTAATTCTATATCTTCCAGGGCATTCATTATTTCTTCATAGGTAAGTTCTCCCTCTTTTTTACCGCGTTTAATAAGTCCTTTTACTTGTTTTAAATTTTCTGGTTTTACGTCATTACTAGCCATATATATTACCCCCTTTCCTAAATTTTAATCAGATTGTAATAATCTCGTAAAAGATCATTTAAATCATTTAAACTAATTTCAGTATCTCTCAATTTATTATATAAATCATTTTTGGCGCTTTTTTGATAGTCAGTTTTAATCACATCTATCAAAGCTTCAAACTTGCTTTCACTAACCTTTTGACGTTCCTTAACAGTTAATATCATAAGATATTTTATAAGTTTCTTGTTTTTAATATCTTTTTCTATATTTAAATTTCTAATATCTTTTCCCTTCTCAATTATTAAATCATAGACTTTTTTATAGACACCTTTAAAATAGTTAGAAGAAATCTTATCTTTAACATAACTAATTCTATTTGGATTATCTATTAATGTTTTTAAAAACAAATCTATATAATTTAAATTTTCAAGTTCTTTTTTTGAGCCCTTTTCTTTTATTCTATTCTTATCGGTGTTTTCCTGCTTATTTTTTTGATTATATGAAATTAATGCTTGTTTCATTGCATTTTTATCAATATTTAAGATATCAGCAGCCTTGTTTAAATAGACATCTCGTTCAATTGGGTCTTTAATTTCAGACAAAACTTCTAATACTTTCTTTGACCTGTTGATTCTTTCATCAACATTATACTCATCTTTATTATCAATTATTCTATTTATTTTAAACTCAATTAAGTTATTTGCATTTTCCATTAAATTTTTGAAATCTTCAGTTTCATTATTTTTAATAAAATCATCTGGATCAGTATTATCAGGTAATTTAATAACTTTAACTTCCAAATTTACTTCTTTGAGAATATCTAATCCTCTTATTGTTGCTTTTTCACCTGCAAAATCAGGATCAAAAGAAATATAAACTGTATCAACATATCTTTTTAATAAATCGGCTTGTTCTTTTGTTAAAGCTGTACCTAATGAAGCTACTGCATTATTAATTCCAAATTTATGAGCTGTTATTACATCAGTATAACCTTCCATAATTACTGCACTATTTTTTTCTCTAAAACCCTTTTTGGACCAATTTATACCATATAGATTTTTACTTTTATGAAAAATTAGTGTTTCTGGTGAATTATAATACTTAGGTGAGTTTTTATCAGAATCATCTAATCTTCTTCCTCCAAATGCAATTACCTCACCATATGAATTAAATATAGGAAACATTATTCTATTTCTAAATTTATCATAATAATTTTTGTTTTTATTACCAATCAAACCTGACTCAACTAAAATTTGATTATCATACTCTCTTTTTTTTAAGAAATTATATAGACTGTGCCAGTTATCAGGAGCATAACCGATATGAAATCTTTCTACATCTTTTTCATTATAACCTCTGTTTTTCAAATATTTAAAAGCAGAGTTTGCAACCTGTTTATTCATTAATAAATAATTAAAAAATTTAGCAGCCAAATTATGTATTTCAAAGATCTGCTCTCTTTTTTTATTATATTTTTTTGAATATCCTTTCTTTTTAGGAAGTTCAATATTTGCTCTTTTAGCAAGTAGCTTTAAACTTTCATAAAAAGTAATATTCTCTATTTCCATTATAAAATTAAAAAGATCTCCACCTTCTCCACATCCGAAACAATAGTAAAATTGATTATCAGGATTAACAGTAAAAGACGGAGTATTTTCTTGATGAAATGGACAAAGTCCTTGATAATTTTTACCTGTTTTTTTTAAATTGATATAGTCAGATACTACTTCAACTATATCCAGTCTTTCTTTGATTTTTTCATTTATATTATTATTTTTTAGATTCATAATAATCATTCCTGATATATATATTATTCTGTATTAAAAAAATTATTCCTTCAAAAATTCTATTGGCACATAATGATTTATTCAGGAGTAAAGGGCAAATTCCTGCATTAAAGATGTATTTATTTTATGAACCATGGTTCTGGTATATAGATGTCTTTCCCGGCTTGAATGGCGTAACGATCGGACATACCGGCAATATAATCAATTATTATCTGTTCCTTATTTGAACTATCTATTCGTTTCATGAACTCATCAGGTATATTTTGAGTGTTTTTCATATAGTAGTTATAAAGAAGTTTTATTAGTCTTTTAGCTTTAGATTCTTCCTTTTTGGCTAAAGAACCAAAATAAATATTTTTAAATAGATAATTTCTTAATTCTTGGGTAGCATTATATATTTTTTTGCTTCTACATATTTTGTCTTTACCCATACTTTCATTTATCATATCCCGAACCATTGTATCAATACGTTCTGAATGGCTTATCCCCAATATTTTTAATGAATTTGATGGAAGATCATCTAAATTTATTAACCCTGCTCTTAAGGCATCATCAATATCATGGTTTATATAAGCAATACGATCTGCGATTCTCACAATCTGTCCTTCCAAGGTGGTAGGGTTAACATCTCCAGTATGGTTGACTATACCATTTCTAACTTCTTTTGTTAAATTTAACCCTGGTATATCTTTTTTTCTTTTTTCTAATTTTTCAACAACTCTTAAACTTTGTTTGTTATGTGAAAATTCACCAGAATAAACTTCATTTATAGCTTCTTCACCTGCATGACCAAAAGGAGTATGTCCTAGATCATGACCTAATGCAATTGCTTCTGTTAAATCTTCATTTAATCTCAAACTTCTAGCAATTGTACGAGCAATCTGCGATACTTCAAGAGTATGAGTTAGTCTAGTCCTATAATGATCACCTTCTGGAGCTATAAATACTTGTGTTTTATGTTTTAATCTTCTAAATGCCTTAGAATGAACTATCCTATCTCTATCTCTTTGATAACATGTTCTAAAATCACATTGTTTTTCTTTATACTTTCTACCTTTACTCTCTCGACTAAATGATGCATAATCAGAAAGTTCTCTAAACTCCCTTTTTTCAATATATTCTCTCATAATTTTTTCCCCTTTTTAATAAAGTAAGAAAAGCCCATACTATAAAGCATGGACTCTTCCCATTAAAGTATCTTATTTTAAAAATACTTTTTATTACTGTTGTTCTTCTATCTGAGCTTGAGCCGCAGATAGGCGAGCAATAGGTACTCTAAATGGAGAACATGATACATAGTTTAGTCCTGCTCTATGACAGAATTTAACTGAACTAGGTTCTCCACCATGTTCACCACAAATTCCTACTTTTAGATCTTTTCGTGTTGAACGACCCTTATCTACACCCATTTTCATTAACTCGCCTACACCTTCTTGATCTAATACCTGGAATGGATTGTTTTCAAAGATATTATCTTCAATATATTTTGCTAAGAATTTACCTTCTGCATCATCACGACTAAATCCATAAGTAGTCTGAGTTAAGTCATTTGTACCAAATGAGAAGAACTCAGCTTCTTTAGCAATTTCATCTGCAGTTATACAAGCTCTTGGTAGTTCAATCATTGTACCAATTGTATAATCAAGTTTAATTCCTAACTCATCTAATACTGTTTCAGCAGTTTTCTTAGCAGCATCTTTTGTTAATTTAAGTTCACTTATATCAGAAACTAAAGGAATCATAACCTCAGGTGTTACTTTCTTTCCTTCTTTAACAAGTTCACCAGCTGCTTCAAAGATTGCTCTTACCTGCATATTATATATTTCAGGATAACTGATTCCCAATCTACAACCTCTATGACCAAGCATAGGATTCATTTCTTCCAGACGAGCCATTGCTTTTAACATATTCTCTTTTTCTTTTAATTTTTTATCATCATTACCTCTTACTCTCAACTCTGTAACTTCCACTAGCAGTTCATCGTGATCTGGTAAAAATTCATGTAGTGGTGGATCTAATAACCTTATGGTAACTGGCCTTTCTCCCATTGCTTCAAAAATTCCTTTGAAGTCTTCTTTTTGCATTGGTAATAACTTATCTAATGCCTCTTTTCTAACATCAGAATCTTGAGCTAAAATCATATCTTGTACGATTGGTAGACGTTCATCCCCAAAGAACATGTGCTCAGTTCTTGTTAATCCAATACCTTCAGCACCATATTCTAATGCTTTTTTAGCATCTTCAGGAGTATCAGCATTAGTTCTAACATTTATCTTTCTAAAGTCATCGGCCCATTCCATAAGCCTTTCGAAGTTTTCATCCATTTCGGGTTCAATTGTTGGTGCCACACCATAAGAAACTTCTCCATTACCACCATCAATAGTTATAAGTTCACCTTTTTTAATTGTTCTACCATCAACTGTAAACTCTTCTTTATCATAATCAACATTTATAGCTTCACAACCGGCAACTGCAGGTTTACCCATACCACGAGCAACAACTGCTGCATGACTAGTCATACCACCGCGAGATGTTAAAATACCTTGTGCTGCAGCCATACCGTGTATATCTTCAGGAGATGTTTCAGTTCTTACTAGAATTACTTTTTCACCGGCATCTCCTCTTTCTGCTGCTTCATCGGAATCAAAAACTACTTCACCAGATGCAGCTCCTGGAGATGCATCCAAACCAGTAGCTAATAAATCTATCTCTGCATCAGGGTCAATTCTCTTATGAAGTAGCTGATCTAATTTCTTAGGTTCAATTCTCATTACTGCAGTTTCTTTATCAATTAATCCTTCATCTACCATATCTACAGCTATCTTAATGGCAGCTTTGGCTGTTCTTTTACCAGTTCTAGTTTGAAGCATGTATAATTCGCCCTGCTGTATTGTAAACTCAACATCTTGTACATCTTTATAGTGCTGCTCTAGGTTTTCAAATATTTCAATCAACTGTTTATAGGCATGTGGCATATCATTTTCTAATTCCGAAATATCTTTAGGTGTACGAACACCAGATACTACATCTTCACCCTGAGCGTTTTTTAAGTATTCACCATAATATTTTTTCTCACCAGTGGAAGGATTTCTTGTAAACGCAACACCTGTACCACAGTTATCTCCTAGATTACCATAAACCATTGTTTGAACATTTACTGCTGTTCCCCAATGGTGTGGAATATCATTTAAGTTTCTATAACTGATAGCTCTTTCATTATTCCAAGAACCAAATACAGCAGTTATAGCTTTCCAAAGTTGTTTTTTTGGATCTTCAGGGAAATCTAAACCAGTTTCCTTTTTAATATGTTCTTTAAATTCAGCAACTAACTCTTTTAATGCTTCTACACCTAAATCGGTATCAATCTCTGCATCATATTTTTCTTTTTTTCTTTCAATTACTTTTTCAAAGTCACCACCGTCTAATCCTAACACTACATTGCCGTACATCTGGACAAATCTACGATAAGAATCATAAGCAAATCTTTCATTACCAGATTTTTTTGCCAATCCTTTTACTGTTTCATCATTTAAACCTAAATTTAATACAGTATCCATCATACCAGGCATTGACTTTCTGGCTCCTGACCTAACTGATACTAGTAATGGATCTTCGATATCTCCAAACTCTTGGTCCATTAGGTCTTCTAATCTTAAAAGAAATTTTTCAACCTGTTCATCTAACCCTTCAGGATAATTTTCATCATTATCATAATATAAAGTACAAACCTCTGTAGTAATTGTAAATCCAGGTGGAACATTAATTCCTAGATTTGTCATTTCAGCTAAATTAGCACCTTTACCACCTAATAAATTTTTTAATCCTGTTCTACCATCTGCTTCTCCACCACCGAAAAAATATACATACTTGTTTTCAGCCATAAATTTTATTCCTCCTCAGTTTAATATAAAGTATTTACATTGCAAAAATATAGATATAACTCTCCAAATAAATTAATTATTTAGCCAGAGTTTATTTTTAACATAATTTATTTAAAGATAGATATACATTTAAGTAAAATTTGTTTAAAATCACCTCCTGAACAGAACATATAGCCTTAATAGGTTATATTTTAGTGATTTATTACAATTAATTTTACACGCATTTATAAATATTCAATACTTATGTTAAAATACCTGCTTATAAATTGAATTTTATTGTTTGAACGAAAAGTCTCCTAGACTTTTCATTAATACCTGAATGTTTTTCAGTAATGATAGTCTATTATTTTTTATTTTTGGATCTTCAGCCATTACTCTAACTTCCTCAAAAAAGTCATGGACGGGTTCTATTATTTTAATTAAACTATCATAGGCATTTTCTAGATCATTATTATCTATATGAGAATTTACCTCGTTATATATTTTTTTGTATTGATCATATAATATTTTTTCTTCTTCTTTTTCAAATAATTTTTCATCAACATCAGCCGTTTCAACATCTTTAATAATACTGTCCACACGATTATATGCTGTTAAAAATTCATTAAATGATTCATTGTCCTTAACATCATCTAATAATTTTAAGGCTTTCTTAATTAGTGGGATTGATAAAGGTAATCCATATACAACAGTTCTAATAATATCAACATCGTAACCCTTATCTTTGAAAATATATTGAATCCTATCAAGCATAAACTCCCTTATATTACTAATCACTTCATCATCAATTTTTAAATCTTGATTAGCCTCTCTATAAACTTCTAAACTTAATTGAAATAATTTTTCTACTTCTATTTCAAAATTTAAATCTTCAATTAGTCGGTAAATACCTATAGCAGCTCTTCGTAATCCATAGGGATCTTGAGAACCTGTAGGTATTAAGTTTATACCAAAAAAACCGGTCAATGTATCAATCTTATCACTTAAGCTAACAACTTTACTTAATTTTGAGTCTGGTAACTTACTATCAGCTGAGTCAGGTAAATAGTGTTCTTTTATTGCATCACATATTTTTTGATTATATCCTTCTTTTTTAGCATAAATACTTCCCATTACTCCCTGCAATTCTGGAAACTCTCTAACCATCTGAGAAACCAAATCAACTTTTGAATACTTCGATGCTTTTTCAGCCATTTCTATTTCTTCTTCACTAAAATCTAGTTGTTTAGCTATTTTTTTGCTTAACTCCATATTTCTTTTGCTTTTATCATACATACTGCCTAACTCTTCTCTTAAAACTAATCCTTTTAAATCTTCAAAGAAAGAATCAAGGCTGCTGTTTAAATCTCTTTTATAATAAAAGTCAGCATCTTCAAGCCTTGCTCTTAATACTTTTTCATTACCTTCGCGAACATTATTAATATACTCTTTTCCACCCTCTTTAACAACAACAAACTTATTACTTAAAGAACCATCTTTATTCCATAAAGGAAAATATTTTTGATGTTCTTTTAAAGGAGTTACAATAACAGGTTCCGGTAATTTTAGATATTTTTCATCAAAACTTGCAATAAATGGACTCGGATTTTCAACTAGATGTGTTACTTCTTTTAAGAGATTTTCATCTTTTTTAAATTTGAGATTTTTTTCTAATATAATAGTATATATTTCTTGTAAAATTATTTCTTTTCTTTGCTCTGGATCTACAACAACATCTGCTTTTTTTAATACTCTCTTATAATTATCAACAGTTTTAATTACAAATTTTCTATTTGCAAGAAATCTATGTCCATAAGTTATATTGCTTGCTTTTAAATGCTCTAAAGAAAATTCTGTTTTTTCATCATTAAATAATGCTAAAATCCAGTGAATTGGTCTAATAAATTTTAAATCGTGATTACTCCACCTCATAGTAATAGGTAAATTAACTTCTTTTATTAGCCTTTTATAAACAGTAGATAATACTTCTTTAGTATTCTCTCTATCCTTTTCTATCACTGCATAAAGATAAATACCACGGTCTGTTTCTCTTTCTATTAAGTCTGAAACTTCAATACCCTGTCCCTTAGCAAATCCTGTAGCTGCTTTAGTTGGCTCATTATTATCATCAAAAGCAATGTTTTTCGGAGGTCCCTTTATTTCATTTACTGTTTTGTTTTGCAATTCAGATAAACCCGTTATTTTAACAGCAATTCTTCTTGGAGATCCAAAAACATCTATATCATCAAAACTGATTCTATACTCATCTAATAGTTCTTTTGTTTTTTGTTCAAAATTTGAATATATTTCATCAACAAGTTTAGCTGGTATTTCTTCTGTACCAATTTCTAAAATACTTTTATTCATTACTATCACTTCCCTTCAACAAAGGAAAACCTAGATCTTCTCTTTTATTTACATAACCCCTGGCACATTTTCTGGCAAGATCTCGAACTCTTGAAATATATCCAGTCCTTTCTGAAACACTGATTGCACCTCTTGCATCCAATAAATTAAAAACATGCGAACATTTTAATGTATAATCATATGCAGGATATATTAAATTCTTTTCTATCAAATGGTTTGCCTCATCTTCATAGATTTTAAATAAGTTATATAGATTATCTATATTTGATTCTTCAAAATTATAAATAGAATTTTCTTTTTCAATCTGCATGTTTACATCACCGTAATTTATACCATCAACCCATTCAATATCAAAAATACTATCTACATCCTGTAAATACATCGCTATTCGTTCTAAACCGTATGTTATCTCAGCAGTAACAGGATTACAATCTATTCCACCGACTTGCTGAAAATAAGTAAACTGAGTAATTTCCATACCATCAAGCCATACTTCCCAACCTAAACCCCAGGCTCCTAAAGTTGGTGCTTCCCAGTTATCTTCAACAAACCTTATATCGTGTTGTTTTGGATTTATTCCTAAAGCTTTTAAACTATCTAAATACATCTCTTGTATATTATCAGGAGATGGTTTAATTATAACTTGATATTGTAAATACCTTTGCAATCTAAAAGGATTTTCCCCATATCTTCCATCTGCAGGCCTTCTACAAGGTTGTACATATCCGGTTCTCCATGGTTCAGGCCCCAGAGATCTTAAAAATGTAGATGGACTCATTGTTCCTGCTCCAACTTCTATATCATAAGGCTGTTCAATTATACAATTATGATTACTCCAAAAATTGTGTAAATTTTGTATCATGTCCTGAAAATTCATCAAAATCATTCCTTCCAAATAAATTATATCATTTTTCTATAATACAAATACCTCATCCCAATCAGAGACGAGGTAGATGATTCTACCTTTAATTTAATTTTTATTAAACCCTTTTATGATTTGTAAAAAATCAAAGGATTTCAATTTTATATCAAGATGATATATTATAAATTCATCAATTAATTTATCTAACTTATTTAATATGTTTTTATCCACAGAAATATCATCTAAAGCGTTAATTTTGTTTCGATATATTCTTTTAATTAAATCAATTTCATTTTGCTTTAAATTATACAAACTATCATTTTTGTTTCTCGCACATTCAGAACAAATAAGTCCACCTTCATTAACATTAAACAACTGTCTACTAGAAGTTATTATTTTTTTTCCACATTCATAACAATAATTTATTGTTGGTTGAATACCCACAAAGTTAAGAAATAATAGTTTAAATATTATATTAATCTTTTCTAGATCACTTTCTTCAATAGTTACCATGTTATTAAAAGTTTCTAATAACAGATTAAACAATTTAGGATTTGAATGGTATTCCATACCAACTTTTTCAACCATTTCAGAAAAATAAGCTGCATAAGCCATTTTATCCAAGTTATTTCTTAGTTCTTCAAATCTGTGTATGTTATCTACATAATTAATCCGGTCAAGTGATTTGCTTTTATATACCTTAATAAAGTTATAACAATAAGGTAGTACTATAGCAGAAGTTTTATTGTTTTTTGAATTTCTAGCTTTTTTAGCTACAGCTCTAACTTTTCCATATTCTTTAGTATAAAATGTTATTATTTTATCAGTTTCTCCTAAATCAAACTGTTTTAAAACAATTGCTTCAGTTTCTATCAAGGACATCTAATTAACCTTCCTTTATTATTCATCTGGGTCAGTTACTATATTCACTCCTGAACTTGCACCAATTCTGTTAGCTCCGGCATCAAGCATAGATAACGCTTGCTCAAAGTTTTTAATTCCACCTGAAGCTTTAACTCCGATATCTCTTCCTACAGTTTTTCTCATTATACTAATTTTTTCTTCTACTGCACCTTCAGTACCAAAACCAGTTGAAGTTTTAACAAAATCTCCTCCACCATCTTTTACTATCTCACAAGCCTTTACGATTTCATCATCATTAAGATAACAGGTCTCTAATATTACTTTGACTATAACATCAGAACTAACACCAGCTGCTTTTGTTGCATCTTTTACTGCTTTAATATCTGATCTAACTAAATCATAGGCACCTGACTTAAATGCCCCGATGTTCATAACCATATCTACTTCTTGAGCACCATTTTTTATAGCATTTTTGGTTTCAAATGCTTTCGTTTCTGCTGTGTTTGCCCCTAATGGAAATCCGATAACTGTACATACCTTTACAGAGGATTCCTCTAATAACTTTGTTGCTAAAGGTACATAAATTGGATGAATACAAACAGAAGCAAATTGATGTTCAAGTGCTTCCTCACATAATTTTTTAATATCATCAACTGTTGCAGTTGCATTTAAGTTTGTATGATCGATCATCTTTGCCATGTCTCTAGGTTTAATCGCCACTATTAACCACTCCTTTAAGAATTTATAAATAATCAATAATTTGAAACTCTAATTTTTTGACATTAAATTTAAAAAATTTTATTTTTGCTTTAAGTTTTTTATAGAATTAATTATTAAATTTCACTATTACTAACTTTTATAACCCATCCTTCTTAATAATGCCTCATTATCACGCCAATCTTTTTCTATTTTTATCCATAAATCTAAATAAACTTTTTGTTGTAAAAGTTTTTCAATATCTTTTCTTGCTCTTGTTCCTATCTTTTTTAACATACTTCCATTTTTTCCTATTATAATGCCTTTATGAGATTTTTTCTCAACATATATATTTGCTCTTATATACATTACTTCATCTTCTCTTTCTTTCATTTCTTCAATGACAACAGCAATACCAAACGGTACCTCTTCCCTTAATAAATAAAATGTTTTTTCTCTAATCATTTCAGCAACTATAAACTGTTCAATTTGATCAGTTATCATATCTGCTGGATAATATTGTGGTCCTTCAGGTAATAATTTGAAAATATTATCAAGGAGACTATCAATATTACTCCCCATTTTAGATGAAATAGGAATAATATCTTCATTAAACTCTTTTTCGTATTCTTTAATAACCTGTGGAATCTTTTTTTTCTTGATTCGATCAATCTTATTTAATACAATCACATGAGGATTTGAAGAGTTTTTGATCTGACTATAGATCATTTTGTCTTCTTTGCCAATCCTTTCTGTTGCATCGACCATAAATATTATTACATCAATTCCATCAAGACTTTTATATGCCTCATTTACCATATATTTATCTAAATCATTTTTTGTCTTATAAATTCCTGGTGTATCTACAAAAATTATTTGCCCATCTTCATTTGTAAAAATTGCCTTAATACTATTTCTGGTAGTTTGTGGTCTAGGTGAAGTAATTGAAATCTTTTCACCAATCAAATGATTCACTAAAGTAGATTTACCTACATTAGGTCTTCCTATAATTGTTGCAAAACCTGATTTAAAACTCATTATTTCATATCATCCTTACTAAAAGAACCTGGTAAAAGTTCTTTATTAGTTTTTGTTATTTCATTTTTATCTTTTGTCATCATTATTACTTCTAAATCCTCGTTAAACTCATTTATAACCTGTCTACAGGTTCCACATGGAGAGACTGGATTATTTGTATTAGTTAATACCAAAATAGCTTCAAAATCCTTATATCCTTTAGAAACAGCTTTAAAAATAGCTGTTCTTTCAGCACACATTGTAGCCCCATATGCAGCATTTTCTATATTTACACCTGTAAATATTTTGCCTTCTTTTGTCAATAAAGCAGCTGCTAATGGAAAATTAGAATAAGGTACATAAGCATTATTTATAACCTCTTTTGCTGCATTATAAAGTTTTTCCTTTTTTACTTTATCAATCATCTTTTATTCACTTTCCTTATATGAAATTTTTGTATTTGTGGGAACAACTTGTATCCATGTATTTCCTGGATTAACTTTAATAAGTTTATTCTCATTATTATAAAATTTAGTTAAACCATTGTCAGTTTTTTTCCAAGTTCCTTCAGATACCAAACCATTTCTAAAATACAGGGCTTTATTTTCTCCAGTAATTTCCATTTCTAATCTTCCTGCATCATCTTTAACTTGAGTTTTAACAAACTGAACAATAATATTATTTACTCTTATTTGATCTCCTTTTTCAACATAATGAGGTATCTTATCATTGTTTAAAAATCTTAAATATGTATTGTCTTCAGTATTATATTCATAAATGACCTTGTAATTTCCCCAGTAATCTATATCAATAACTTCCGCTTTTTGTTTTACATTAGAAATTATCATAATCTCTTCAAAATTAAAGCGGTTTTCATAATCAACACCTAACATTTCATTTAAATAATCACTAATCCTATATTCATTCGTATACAAATTATGTGGAGAACGTTTTTGGTCACTTCTCCAGTAATATTTGCCGTTAAATATCTGATCTAAATTAGGTGGATTATTGTTCTGCAACATCTCAAAGCCTTCTGGACTAGCTCCTGCATGTAATAATAATGCTTTATACTCTTTAGCTATATTGATCATGTAAGGTCTTAAACTTCTAATCGGACCAATTTTTTCGGGGATATCCGACCAATATAGTACTAAAAATCTTGTGATTCCACCTTCGACAAGAAATTCATAAACTATTGGTGCTTCATTAAGACCTGCTTGTGGACGAGCTTGAGGTGTATTTTCTATACTAACCATTACTGCTCGATGAAGAATGTTGTCTTCAATAGGAAGATAACTAAACTTTGAAACTTTAGTATCCTCTTGACTAGTTTTTTGTTCAAAGCTCTCATAGGTAGTATCTTTTGTTAAATCACTTTTCTTTTTATCATCTTTTTGTTCTAACTCAGATTCAGAAGTATCAATACTTTCATCTGTTTTAGTTATTTTGTCTACTTCTGATTCTTTTTTAGTCGTACTTTCTTCAATAAGTGGATCTTGTTGAAAGCTACCTCTTAAAAAAACTGCCACTGCTCCTACTATAATTAATAATATAATAAGTCCGTATAATAAACCCTTCTTCATTTTCACACCTCAACAATTCTTATACAATATTATGTTTATATGTTCTTAATCGGTTCAGTTGTATAAATTCTAAGTTTTTGAATTCTATGTTCATCAATTTTTTCAATTTCAATTGTTATTCCTTCTAGCTCTATTATTTCTTTTTCTTCAGGCAAATAGCCTAATTTATGAAGAACAAAACCAGAAATTGTTTCATAACTTTCTTCATCTAATAATGGAACGGGTAGTATTTCATTTAAATCATCTAAATCAACTCTAGCATCTACTAATATTTCTTTATTATTAATTAAATTTATCTGTTTATTTTCTAGATCAAACTCATCCTGTATATCCCCCACAATTTCCTCTAATAGGTCTTCGATTGTTATAAGACCAGAGGTTCCACCATATTCATCTAAAATTACAGCCATATGTTCTCTTCTATTTTGCATCTCTTTTAAGAGTTTATTAATCTGTTTGCTTTCAGGAATAAAATAAATTGGTTTTATCAAATCTCCCAAAGTAAGATTTTCTTTACCTTTTTGTAATAACTGTAATAAATCTTTAACATAAATTAAACCAATAATATCATCTATGCTTTCTTCAAAAATTGGAATTCTTGAATGTCCTTGTTCTACAGCAAGATCAACTATTTCTCCGATACTTGACTCTTTACTAACACAGACCATATCAATTCTTGGCACCATAATCTCCTTAACAACTATATCATCAAATTCAAAAACACTTTGAATCATCTCTTTTTCGCTTTCTTTGATTGCACCCTCTTCTTCACTAACATTCACAAATCTTCTTACTTCTTCCTCACTAATGAAAGCAGAAGATATCATCTTATCTTCACCAATTAATCTTTTAATTAAAATAGTGAAAAATAAAATGATTGGGTATAGTATTTTTTCCATCCAAAGTAATATTACTGAAGCCAGTTTTGCATATTTAATCGGATTGTTATTACCAATTGATTTGGGTGTTATTTCACCAAATACCAAAATAACAAAAGTTACAACACCAGTGGCAATTCCAACTCCTTTACTACCAAACATATTAATAGCAATTGAAGTTGCAATTGCAGATGCAGCAATATTAACTAAATTGTTTCCAATTAATATAGTGGTTAATAGTTTTGTTTGGTCTTCTAAAAGCTTGTCAACTCTTTCTGCCTTTTTGTCACCTTCATTGACTAACTCTCTGATTCTTACTCTGTTTGCTGACATAAATGCAGTTTCAGAGCCCGAAAAAAATCCGGATAGAATCAACAGTGAGATAAAGCCAATCAGATTAATAACCATTCTTAAATGCCCTCCAGTTCAAGATCCAATTACAGTACTTTAATTTTTATTATCTTTTAATTTCTAATTCCTTTAAGATTCTTTCTTCTTTTTTTCTCATCTCTTTTTTTTCGCCTTCATTTTTATGGTCATAACCTAATAAATGTAATATACCATGTGTAACCAAATAACATATCTCCCGTTTAAAAGAATGTCCATAGTCTTTTGACTGACTTAATGCTCTTTCAGCAGAAATAATTATATCACCTAATATTTCTTCATCCATAGGAAATGACAGTACATCAGTTACTTCATCTTTTTTACGAAACTTTTTATTTAATTCTCTAATCTTTGCGTTATCAACTAAAGCAACACTTATTTCACCACCATCATAACCTTCCATTTCAGTAGCTTTAGTAATAATATTTTCAAAGTCTTTATAAAGATTTTTATCAATATCAATCTTTTCTTGCTGATTATTTATTTCCATTTTTATCATTTTTATCATCCTTTTTAAACTCTTTTGCTAAATTATCAGGATATTCAATTCTTTTATGATAAATTCCAGTTAGAATTTGTACAAAGCTATCTGCAATTTGATCTAATTCATTTAATGTTAAAGATGATTCATCTAACTGTCCATCATTTAATTTTTCTCTAATTAACTCCTTAACAAATAATTCTATACGGTTGTGATTATTCCTGTTAAAGTTTTTTGATCTAACAGCAGCCTCCACTGTATCAGATAACATTATTAAAGCTGCTTCTTTAGTCTGAGGTTTGGGACCATCATATCTAAAATCACTTTCCTTTATACTACCATGTTTACTTTTCTCAATTGCTTGTTTATAGAAAAATGAAATAAGTCCTGTACCCTGATGTTGTACTATAATATCTTTTATTGCTCTTGGCAGGTTATATTTATTTGCTAACTCCATTCCATCTTTTACATGTGATTTTATAATTAAAGAACTTAAGTTGGGGGATGTCCTGTCATGAGGATTATCTCCACCAAATTGATTATCTGAAAAAAAGTATGGCCTTTTTAATTTACCTATATCATGAAAATATGCTCCTACTCTTGTAAGCAAAGAATCTGCCCCAATTTTATCAGCAGCATTTTCAGCTAAATTTCCAACAATTATGCTGTGATGGTAAGTTCCAGGAGCTTCAACTAATAGCCTTTTTAATAACGGATGGCTGGGATTGGATAACTCTAATAATTTTACAGATGAAGTCAGATCAAATATATTTTCTAAATATGGTAACAAACCATTTGCTAGAATTGCAACAAATATACCATTTAATATACCCATTGAAATTACCCATAATAACTCAATCCAATTATTTGTAAAATCCATTAATGTTAAACCAGTAATAAAAACAACTAATGCAGCGCTAACATTAAATCCAGCTTTTATAAGATCACTTCTTTGACTTACATCACTAACACTTATTATCCCTACAAGTCCACCAACAAATACTATAGCTGCAGCAATATATAAATTACCAAAAATCATAGCAACTAAAAAACTTATAAATGTAGTTACAACTAAAGCGATGTTGGTATTAATTAATACAGTTATCAATATTGATGCAATAGCTGCAGGAACTAAATATACCACATAACTAGATTGAAATAAACTTATTATTTTTGCCAAAAGTAATACTAAAATAATTAATGATTCTATCAAAATTAATTTATTTAAATTTTTCCAAATATTATTTTCATAGTTTTTAATATAATATCCTAAAAGTAAAACTAAAACAGTTAAGGTAATTAACACTCCAAGCAAATTTACAAAGTTAATATTAGGTTTTCTTAAACCCAATGCCTCTAAAACTCGCATATCATCTTGTGATACAATATCACCTTTACGTATTATGTTTTCACCTTTTAATACTGTTCGTTCAACAGGCTCTATTTCACTTAAGGCTTCCTGTTGTCTTTGTTCTGTTGCTCCTAAATCTAATATCATATTGGGTTCCACATAATTTGTAAGTATGTTTACCAAGAGAAGTCTATATTCTCTTTCAAAACTGGTTTCTAAAGCCAGTTGATTAATTCTGTTTCTTGTTTCTATAAGATTCTCCGGAAATATTCTTTCCTGTAAAACCTCTTCCATAATATCTTTTGAACTGTTGTTTAATGAATTAATTTTATCAATTTCCGACTTTAATAACAAATTCAAATCATTTATACTGATTTCTAATTGGTTATTAGACTTAATTTCAGTTAAAAATGTATTGTTTATTTGAAAACCTTCAGTACTTTCTATATTATTTTTTGTTTCTATTACAATACTAAAGAGATTATCAATGCCATTTAAGATACTTCTATTTACTGAGGTATCTTCTTCATATACTTTTGATGCTGACTCTAGAGCAACTTCTCTTAACTGTTCTGTTTTTTGTTGGTCAACAAATGTAACAGTTCGTGGAGCTATTATATCACTTCTACTAACTTGACCGACCTCTAGGTCTATTTGATTAGGAAAAAAGTTAAACGTTAATATAATTGTTAAGACTATAAAAAAGACAATCAAACTAATTCTTCTTTTATAAACACTATCTAATTTTATATCAAAATCAAACCATTTATTGACCTTCTTTTTAATATGCTCAATAATTTGCATAATTATTTCCCACTTTCATACCTCTCATATGCCTTAATAATATCTTTTACAAGGTCATGTCTAACTACATCCTGGTTAGTAAGGTATACAAATTCAATACCTTTTATATTTTTTAAAATTTTCCTTACTTGATTTAAACCAGAATTTGAATTGCGAGGTAAATCAATTTGTGTTATATCTCCAGTAATTACCGCATGTGAGTTAAAACCTATTCTTGTTAAAAACATTTTCATCTGTTCTGGAGTCGTATTTTGAGCTTCATCCAAAATAACAAAAGAATCATCTAAAGTTCTCCCTCTCATATATGCTAGAGGTGCCACTTCAATAATATCTTTTTCTAAATACTGACTCACTTTTTCTGGTCCTAGTATATCATATAATGCATCATATAATGGTCTTAAATAAGGATCTACTTTATCCTGCATATCTCCAGGTAAAAATCCTAGTTTTTCTCCAGCCTCAATTGCAGGTCTGGTTAATACAATTCTATTGGCGTCTTTATTTAGTAAACTTTTTACAGCCATTACCATAGCTAAATATGTTTTCCCTGTACCTGCCGGACCAATAGAAAAAACAATATCATTATTTTTTATTGCTTCTACATAATATTTTTGCCCTAAAGTTTTAACCTTTATTTTTCTACCTTTAAAATTCACTTGTAATACCTCATCATAAAGGTTTCCTAAATCCATACTATTATTCTTACTTAATAATTCAACAGCATACTTGACCTGGCTTTTATCAATATTTTTTCCTTTTTCTGCTAACTTAACCATTTCTTCAATAACTCTATTAGTTAACTTAACATCATTTTTTTTGCCTTCAATTTTTACATTACTACCTCTTGCTATTATTTTAACATTAAGCATTTCTTCTATTATTTTAATATTTTTATCTTTGTTGCCAAAAACATTTCTCGAAACATGATAATCACTTATATCAAAACTATCTTTAACCGGTACCACCGGATCCCTCCTCATATTACATTTTTTTAACCTACTTTTAATTTATTCAATAGGGATTAAAATATTCCTCCATTATTTATAAATAGTTTTATGAATAAGTACACTATGAATATTATAACACATATAAGTTATGAAACAAGTATATAAGACAAATAAAACCAGCCTAAAGCTTATCTTATAAGCAGTGGCTGGTAATTTCAAATATATTGTATTAAAAAATATTAATCTATTAAATTACTAAAATCTGGGTTGAATATATCTTTAGGAAAGTATTCTGGTTTTCTTGTGATTGTATGATTAGTTTTAATAAATCTGACAGTACCTGTTTTACTTCTTAAAAGCATTGTATGAGAAGTAGCGCTATTATGACTATATCTTAACCCCTGTAATAAATCACCATCAGTTATTGCAGTAGCAGAAAAGATAATATCTTTTCCTTGTGCAAGGTCTTCGGTAAAGTAAAGTTTATCAACATCCTCTATACCTAAATCTTTTGCTTTTTGATGGTCTTTTTCATTTCTTGGTTTTAGTCTAGCCTGTATTTCTCCACCCAAACATCTGAGAGCCGCCGCTGTTAAAACCCCTTCTGTTGCTCCACCAATTCCCATCATCATATCTACTCCAGAATCTGTTAGTCCAGTAGCAATACCTCCAGCTACATCTCCATCACTGATTAACTTAATTCTAGCACCAATTGATCGTATATCATTAATTAATTTTTTATGTCTTGGTCGATCTAAGACAACAATAGTTAGATCTTTTATACTTTTATTTACTGCACCCGCTACTGCTCTTAAATTATCTTCCACAGAAGCATCTAGATTAATTTTACCTTTAGCTTTAGGACCAACAGCTATTTTTTCCATATATGTATCAGGAGCTTGTAAGAGACTATGTCTTTCTGCAACTACAACGACTGCCAATGCATTTGGTAAACCCTTTGCAACTAATGTAGTACCTTCAACAGGGTCTACTGCAATATCTAATTGTGGTTCTGCTCTTCCATCTCCAATTTCTTCTCCTATATAGAGGTGAGGAGCTTCATCTTTTTCTCCTTCACCTATTACAACGGTACCATTAATTTCCATGGTATCAAATACTTTTCTCATTGTATCAACCGCTGCACCATCAACACATTTTTTACAACCCTTCCCCATCCATGGGGCAGCAGCTAAAGCAGCAGATTCACTAACTCTTACAAATTCAAAGCCCAATTGTCTTTTCATCTTATCCTTCAACTCCTTTTAAAATTAGTCTATATAGTCTATAAATTCTTTTATAATAGTAGTTTTGCTAATTCTTCCAACAACTTCATCATTATTTTTTATTACTGGAAGAAAATCAATTTTATGGTATCTAATTTTTTTAGCAGCATCAATAAATGTGCTATCAGGTGTTACAGAAATTATTTTTGGTTTTCTTGTCATCGCAAGACTTACAGGTGTGTTTTTTAAATTACTTTGTCCTATACTCATCTTTAATAGATCTTTTCTAGATATTACACCACTTAACTTTCCTTTATCATTAATAACAACTATAGAACCAACATCTTCTAAAAACATTTTAACTATGGTGTCATAAATGCTTGTTTTTTCTTCAACTTGAATAGGATCACTCATAATTTCACTTGCATTTTTTTTGTATAATCTTTCAATATCCCTTAGCTGATAATCTTCTTGTATCAAATAATAACCAACATTAGGCTTTGCATCTAGTATATTCAACATAGATAAAATAGATAAATCTGATCGAATTGTTGCTCTCGACAATCCGAGATTATCTGCAATTTTTTTAGAAGATACAGGCCCTTGTTTTTTTACTATTTCAATAATCTCTTTTTGTCTTTTAGATAATTCCATACGACACCTCCTAATTAATTTAGTATTCACAAGATAATATAACATAATATGATGATTAATTCAACACTATTGCCATAATTATCTTTAATATGTTATTAAATCGGTATATTATGTAGTTATAATGAATTATTAACAGCCACTAATAAAACAATCACACCTCATAAAGAGGCATGATTGTTTTATTAGTAAATTATATTAAATTATTTAACTACTTTATTCCCTAAATTTAGGCTTATCTAACACTTCTTTTATGATAATTCCTCTAACTAGATCATCTTTATTTCTTATAATATTATTGTTTTTCTGTTTTTTTACTTTTTTGATTCGTATTTTTTTTATTTTCATTTTACTTGTTACATTTCCCTTTTGGACAGACGTTTTAGATTCTTCTTTTTGATAGCTCATATTATCCTCTTTATCAAAACTAAATGCTTCATCTTGTTTATCATTTAGTGGTTTAGTATCAACCTCTGATTTTTTAATAACATTATTCTGTCTTTTATTTACAGTTCTCATAATTCTAGATAAAATTGCAAAAATAAAAATTAATATCGGCCAATAACTAAATATCTCATCCATTTTTTACACCTTCTTTTTATTCCTCTTTATCTCCTTCAGAATCACTTTCAGATTCCTCTCCACTAAACTGAGAGATCCCTTCTCTCATTGATGTATCAGCTTTAATATTTTTATACTTCATATAGTCCATAACTCCTAAGTTACCATTTCTAAATGCTTCTGCAATAGCTAATGGTACTTCAGCTTCAGCTTCAACAACTTTGGCTTGCATTTCTTGTACCTCAGCTCTCATTTCCTGTTCTTTTGCTACTGCCATTGCTCTTCTTTCCTCAGCTTTAGCTTGAGCTATTTCTTTATCTGCTTCAGCTTGATCAATTTGTAACTGTGCACCAATATTTTTACCAACATCAACATCAGCAATATCTATTGAAAGTATTTCAAAAGCTGTTCCTGAATCCAATCCTTTATTTAATACTGTTTTAGAAATAGAGTCAGGATTTTCAAGTACTTTTTTATGTGTATCTGAAGAACCAACAGTAGTAACAATTCCTTCTCCTACACGTGCTAGGACTGTTTCCTCACCTGCACCACCAACAAGTCTATCAATATTGGCTCTAACAGTAACTCTTGCAGTTGCCATCACTTGTATTCCGTCTCTAGCAACAGCTGTAACTAAAGGAGTTTTAATTACCTTAGGATTAACACTCATTTTTACAGCTTCTAATACATCTCTACCAGCAAGATCAATTGCAGCTGCCCTTTCAAATGGTAATGGTATCTCTGCTCTTTGAGCAGCTATTAAAGCATCTACTACTTTATTTACATCTCCACCCGCTAAGTAGTGAGCTTCAAGCTTATCACTGGTTAAATCTAAACCTGCTTTATGTGATTTAATTAAAGGACCAACAATTAATGAAGGTACTACCCTTCTTAATCTCATTCCAATTAAATTAAAAAACCCTACTTTTACACCGGCTGCAATTGCAGAAATCCATAACCCTAATGGGATGAAGTAAAAAAATAATATAATAAATGCAATTACAGCAAAAATTGTTAATATTGATACTAATGTCATTTAATTTTCCCCCTCTTTATATGGTTGTACTAAAACTTTGCTTCCCCTTACATCAATAACCTTTATTTTTTCTTCTTTATCAATAAAACCACCTTCACTAACTACATCAACTCTTTTACCCTCAATTTCAGCAATTCCGGCAGGTCTAAGAGGAGTTACAGTTATTCCTTTTTTTCCTATTACTTTTTTATTCCCAATTGATGCTACATACCCGACTTCTTTTGTCTGACTGGTACCTAAGGATATTTTGGACCATAATTTTGAACTTTCAAAATATTTAGCAATAAAATATGTCGCAACAATCGTAGCAATTAAAGTTGTTGCTATAATATTAATTGCAATCTGTGGTGTTGGAAATAAGAAATATAAACTAATTAATATTGAAACTATTCCTCCAATACCTGTTATTCCAAAACCAGGTACTACAAAAACTTCAAGAAGGATTAATAATAAACCTACTAAAAATAGTAATATTATTCCCCAGCTTGCTATACCATTTATTACATAACCACTGAAAAACATACCTAATGAAATTAATCCAATAGTACCTCCGAACCCAAAACCGGGTACGAGTAATTCAAAAATCAAAGCACTAAAACCAACTATTAACAAAAATGTGCTTATATATGGATTTGTTACTACTTTAGCAAACCTTTCAGAAGCTGTTAATTTAAGGGCGTTTACCTGATTACCACTAATATTTAAATATTGATATAATCCTTCTGTATTGTCAACCATATAGTCTGATATATTATTATCAACTGCTTCTTCTGCAGTTAAGGTCAATAATTTTTCCTTTTCAATAATACCTTCTATTTCTATATCAACATCGACCATAGCAGCAGCTAATTCTGGATTTTTATTTCTTGCTTCTGCAGTTGATTTAAATTCTTTTCTTAAGGCTGAAATATACTTTTCTTCATTTGGTCTTGTTTCAGCTGCTCCAATACTACTACCCCGCTGCATAATCATTTGTTCTCCTGAGATAGCAATAAGAGCACCAGCAGACCATGCTCTATTTGATACAAAGGTAACTGTTTTGGTATCTGAATTTAAAATAATATCTTTTATCTTAATTGCTGGATCAACATATCCTCCATAAGTATCAATCTTTATAATTATAATATCAGCATTATTTTCTTCAGCTTGGTTAAAACCCCTTTGAAAAAAAGAAAACATTGCCTGATCAATAGCACCCTCAATAGGTATTTGATAGACAATGTCTTGTGCATTTAGGTTAAATGTAAATAATAGTAATATAATTAAAATTAATAATATTTTGTTTTTTAACATCTTTTCCACCTCTTTTTTCAATTTTATCCTGGTGGCCACTGCATTTCTCTACCTCCAAGAAGATGGTAGTGGATATGAAAGACTGTCTGACCGGCTTTTTCTAAATTGTTATTAACAATTCTAAAACCCTCATCAGTCAGATTATATTTTTCTGCCATTTTAACAGCCACTTTATGAATATGAGCTATTATATCATATTCGTCGTCTTCTAATTCAATAATACTTTCAGTATGGCTTTTAGGAACAATTAATAGATGTACTGGAGCCTGTGGATTAATATCTTCAAAAACTACTACTTTCTCATCTTCATAGATTAAATCGGTATCCATTTCTTTATTTACTATTTTACAAAATAAGCAATCAGTCACAACTATATCCCTCCTTCCTACTATATATTATTCTTTACTATCCATTAAAATCCTCTTTTTTCAAAATATTACCTATAACTGTGTCATAGCTATTACACCTTGTTATTTTAACTTTTTTTATTTTTTCAATATCTTCTGGTTTTGCATCTACTAAGACCTTTATATAATTGTCAGTATATCCTGTATACAGACCAGTCTTTTGATCTTTATTATTTTCAACAATAATCTTTTTAGTCTTGCCAATGTATTGTGAATTATATTCATACATAAGTCTTTTATTCAACAGACGTAATCTTTTAGCATTTTTTGTTTTAATATTTCCCTTAACCTTTGGCTTCATGTCATAGGCAGGAGTGTTTTTTCTTCTAGAAAAAGGAAAAACATGTAACCTGCTAAACCCGATTTCTTTTATAAAATTATAGCTTTCTCTAAACTCTTTTATACTTTCTTTTGGAAAACCTACTATTACATCAGTTGTAATTGCAAGGTCGGATATATTTTTTCTGAATTCCTTAACTTTGTTTTTAAACTCTTCAACTGTATATGGTCTATTCATTTTTTTAAGTATTTTATTAGAACCACTTTGTAAAGGAATATGAAGATGTGAACAAACCTTTTTGTTTGTTTTAATTAGATTAAGTAATTTATCATTTACCTCAGTAACTTCAATAGAACTTAATCTTATTCGTTTCAAGCTCTTTATTAAGGTAAGTTTTTCTATTAATTCAGTTAGAGCATACTGATTATTATCTTCTATTCCATATGCACCAAGGTGAATACCTGTTAATACTACTTCCTTTACACCATGATTATTAACTAAATTTTTGATTTCTTTGATAATATTTTTGGGTTTCCTACTTCTAAGGCTTCCTCTTGCATAAGGTATTATACAATAACTACAAAACTGATTACAGCCTTCTTGAATTTTTATATATGCCCTTGTTGTTTCAGTTAAATCATCAATGTTCATCTCTTCAAACTCTGATAATGTTGCATACTCTTTATTATCTTTAAGTAATTTTATATTATTTTGAATACCTAACTTTTCTTCAACTAAATTCACAATATTACCTTTACCAGAAGTACCTAATATATAATCTATCTCGGTAACTTCTTCCACTTCATCTTTATCTACTTGTGGATAACACCCAACCATAATAACCTTTGCATCATTATTTCTTCTTTTAGCACGACGAGCATATTTTCTCGATTTACTTGCAGCTTGATTAGTAACTGTACAACTGTTAATTATATATATATCTGCCTTCTGATCGAAATTAATTACTTTGTAATCTGCATTTTTAAAATTATCCATCATTGCTTCAGTCTCATAATGATTCACCTTACAACCAAGGGTATAAAAAGCAACACTCTTCATTATTTTCCTCCTAGCTCATCAAATTCATACATAACACTAGTTAAAGCAGTTAAACCAGCTGTTTCAGTTCTTAAGATTCTCGTACCTAAGGTAACTATTTCAACATTGTTACTTGAGTCATTATTTTTAAACAATTCTATTTCTTCTGAAGAAAAACCACCTTCAGGGCCTATCAATATTAATATCTTCTTTAACTTTTCATCTTTATATTTCTTTAAAATATTTTTTATACTTTTATTTGCCTTACCTACATATAATACCAAGATTAAATCATATTTAGAAAATAATGTTTGTAATTTGTTATTATCATTAATTGAAAATAAACCTTTAATTTCTGGAATCTTACCACGCTGAGACTGTTTAGCAGCTTCCTGTGCTATTTTTTTCCACCTTTTTAATCTTCTTTTTTCTTTACTAGGTGTTAATTTTACTATAGTTCTTTCTGTATCAAGAGGAATAATATTATTTACTCCCATCTCAGTACCCTTTTGGATAACTAATTCAATATTTCTATTTTTTGGAATTGCCTGAGCTAAATCAACTTTTATTTTTGGTTCAGACTTATTGATACTTTTATCAATAATATTACCAAATACAGATTTATCAGTAAATTCTTTAAGTTCTACTATATAATCATATCCATCACCAATAGTTATGATTATCTTATCTTCAGGTTTTAATCTTAAAGAATTAGAAATGTGGTTGAAATCATTTCCTCTAATTTCAACCACATTATTATTAACATAATTAGATTTTACAAAAAATCTATGCATAATATGCTACCATCCTATTTAAAAGTTTTACAAAACACCTAATGCATCTTTTACTTTGTTAAAAAAACCTTTTTTCTCTGGATTTATTTCTTCACCACTCATATCAGCAAACTCCATTAGTAGTTCTTTTTGTTTTTCGTTTAAGTCTTCCGGGATAACCACCTTAGTTTTTATATATTGATCACCACGACCACTTCTGTTTAGATGGTTTATACCTTTATTTTTCAACCTGAATGTTGTACCAGGTTGTGTACCATGTGGTATCTTAAACTTAACTTTGCCATCTAGAGTAGGTACTTGAATTTCATCTCCTAAAGTAGCTTGTACAAAGTTAATTGGTACTTCACAGTATACATCATCACCTTTTCTATCAAATAGTTGGTGTTCTTGAACATTAATTAGTATATATAAATCTCCGCTTGGTGCATTTTTTTCTCCTGCTTCACCTTCATTAGACATTCTTAACTTGCTACCATTATTAACTCCGGCAGGTATGTTAATTGTAAGTTTTCTTCTACGTTTAACTTTTCCTGTCCCATGACAATTCGAACAAGGATTTTTAACAATCTCTCCTGAACCTCCACATTTATCACAGGTTCTGGTTTGTGCAAACTGTCCAAACGGTGTTTGTTGAGTAACTCTTATTTGTCCTCTGCCATTACATTTAGAACAAGTTTTAACATCTGAATCTGACTCAGCACCAGATCCATTACATTTTGGACATTCTTCTGTTCTTGGAATTGTAATTTTCTTTTTAGTTCCAAATGCAGCATCTTCAAAAGATACACTTAACTTGTACTGTAAATCCCTACCTCGTTGTGGACTATTACGACGGCGATTCATACCGCCCATTCCACCACCAAAGAACATATCAAATATATCTTCAAATCCTCCAAATCCTCCCCTGGCAAAATCATCAAAATTAAAGTCTTCTTCATTGATACCAGAGTGTCCATATTGATCATATCTTTTTCTTTTATCTGGGTCACTTAAAATTTCATAAGCTTCAGATATTTTCTTAAATTTTTCACTTGATTTATCATCACCATCATTCATATCCGGATGATACTTTTTAGCTAATTTTCTATATGCTTTTTTGATTTCTTTTTGGGATGCATCTTTACTAACACCCAGGATATCATAATAGTCTTTTTTACCTGGCATTAAAAATCACCTCATATATAATACAATCAAAAAAAGGGGATTAATCCCCTTTTTTTGTATTATAACATAATTATTATTATTTTTCATCATCTACTTCTTCATCATCTACTTCTTCATAGTCTACATCAACTGAATCATCATCTCCCGAATCTGCGGACTTTTGTTGTTTTCCAGGTTGTCCCTGTGGACCTTCTTGTCCTTGAGGTCCATCTTGAGTTTGTGAGTAAAGTTGTGAGCTTAGTTCTGTTAATTCTTCATTTAAGGCTTCCATCTTTTCTTCAATTAAATCAACGTCATCTTCTTTTATAGCATCTTTAAGTTCGTCTTTTGCATCTTCAACTTTGTTAATAATGCTTTCATCAACTTTGTCTTCTGCTTTTTTAAGAGTTTTTTCTGTTGTATGAACTAAAGCATCTGCTTCATTTTTAGTTTCTACTTCTTTTCTTTTCATTTCATCTTCTTCTGCATGTTCTTCTGCTTCTTTAACCATTTCATCAATTTCTTCTTCAGATAATCCTGAGGAAGATTTGATTGTGATTTTTTGTTCGTTACCAGTTCCTTTATCTTTAGCTGATACATGTACAATACCATTTTCATCTATATCAAATTCCACTTCAATTTGTGGTACTCCACGTGGAGCTGGTGGTATATCAGTTAACTGAAACCTACCTAATGTTTTATTGTTTTTAGCCATTTCTCTTTCACCCTGTAGAACATGAATATCTACAGCAGTTTGATTGTCCTGAGCAGTAGAGAACACTTTGCTTTTTGAAGTTGGTATTGTTGTATTTCTATCGATTAATTTAGTAAATACTCCACCAAGTGTTTCAATTCCTAATGATAATGGAGTTACATCTAATAGTACTATATCATCAACCTCACCTGATAGTACACCACCTTGAATTGCAGCACCAACAGCTACAACTTCATCAGGGTTAATACCTTTGTGAGCTTCTTTACCAATTTTATTTTTTACTGCTTCTTGTACTGCAGGCATTCTGGTAGACCCACCAACTAAAATAACTTCATCTATATCTGATGAGCTAAATCCAGCATCATTTAAAGCTTTTTCAATAGGTCCCATTGTCTTGTTAATTAGATCTTCAACTAGTTCTTCAAACTTTGCTCTTGTAATATCTACATCTAAGTGCTTTGGACCTGAATCTGTTTGGGTAATAAATGGTAGATTAACATTAGTTTGTTTAACACTAGAAAGTTCAATCTTTGCCTTTTCAGCAGCATCCTTTAGTCGTTGTAAAGCCATTCTGTCATCTCTGAGGTCTATACCTGTTTCACTTTTAAATTCATCAGCAAAATAGTCTATTAATCTTTGATCAAAATCATCTCCACCAAGTTTATTATTACCATTTGTAGAGATTACTTCAAATACTCCATCTCCTAATTCAAGTATTGAAACATCAAATGTTCCTCCACCTAAGTCAAAAACTAAAATAGTTTGTTCTTTATCATCATCTAAACCATAAGCTAATGATGCAGCAGTAGGTTCATTTATTATTCTTTTTACAGATAAACCTGCAATTTTACCAGCATCTTTTGTAGCTTGTCTCTGTGCATCAGAAAAATATGCAGGTACTGTAATTACTGCTTCTTTTACATCTTCACCTAAGTATTCTTCAGCATCTTTTTTCATTTTTTGTAATATCATAGCAGAGATTTCTTGTGGAGTATATTCATTATCTCCCATCTTCTCTTTAATATCTCTACCCATATCTCTTTTTATTGACGCTATCGTGTTATCTGGATTTGTTATAGCTTGGCGCTTAGCATATTCACCAACTAGTCTCTCCCCTTTTTTTGAATAAGCAACTACTGAGGGAGTAGTCCTTTTACCTTCCTTATTTGGTATTACAGTTGGTTCTCCACCTTCCATAACAGCCATACATGAATTTGTTGTCCCTAAGTCAATTCCCAATATTTTACTCATTAACGATTCCTCCCTTTAAATTCAATAATTTATATATTTTACTAGATAGCCACTTTAACCATGGCTGGTCTAACAACTTTATCTTCCATTATATAACCTCGTTGAACTTCTTCAACAACATAACCTGATTCATAATCATCCGACTCTAACTGCATAATTGCTTCATGGTACTGAGGATCAAACTCTTGACCTTCAGTTTCAATAATTTCTAATCCTTCTTTTTTTAATACATCTAAAAGCTGTTTATATATCATTTGAACACCTGAAAGAAACTCTGAATCTTCATCGACAGACTTCAAAGCTCTTTCAAAGTTGTCAATTACCGGTAAAATGGAATTAATAAATTCCATTTTTGTACTTGATTCAATAAGGTTTTTTTCTTTTTTTGTTCTATTTCTATAATTTACAAAGTCTGCTTTCATTCTTTTTAACCTATTTAAATATTCGTCTTTTTCTTCAGTTACTGTAGATAATTCCTCTTTGATTTGATCTAATCTTTCTTCAGTTATATTTTCTTCAAGGTCGACTGTTTCATCTGTTTTTACATCATCACTTTTATTTTCGTCTAAACCCTCTTTTTCAAATTCTTGGTTTTTATTTTCTTCTGACACCATTTTATTTGTTCACCTCTGAAATTATTTTACTTAAAATATCTGATACGATATTTACAGTTGATATTACACGTGGATATTCCATACGAGTAGGTCCTAAAACACCAATTTTACCTACTGCTTTATCACCAATAGAATAATTGGCTATTACTAAACTACAACGCTTCATTTCCTCAATTTCATTTTCATGCCCAATTCGAACTTCTAGTTCTTTATTGTTTTTAGCTTTAATTAATTTTTTCAAGTTATCCTCATGATCTAAAATATTTAAAACTTTTTTAAGATATTCAATATCATTAAACTCAGGTTGATCTAAAATATAGGATGTACCTCCTATATATATTCTCACATCTTCTGGTTTTATTAATTCGTCAATTTCTTTGTTTATAATTGTAAATAACTGGTGAGATAGATTTATTTTTTTTACTAATTCATTTTCGATTTCTTTAAAATATTGATCTGTTAGTTCATTAATTTCTTTATCTCTTATCTTATTTATCAAGAAATTATTAATGTATCTAATTTTTCTTTTATCTAAATCTTCTTTAATATTAATTAATTTATCACTTACAAAGCCATTATCAGTTACCATAACTAACAATAATTTATCTTCAGTTACTTTCATAAGCTGAAGTTCACTAATTTTAACATCTTTAAATTCTGGTTCAGTAATCATTGTAGCATATTTTGTAAATTCAGACAGCATTGTAGTCATACTAGATACAATACTATTTATTCCATGTCTGTTTTTTGTAATTTCACTTAAAGTTTTAATTAACTTATCTGAATTTACTCCCTTATTTTTCATTAAAATATCAACATAATATCTATATCCCTTATCTGAAGGAATACGCCCTGCAGATGTATGAGGTTGCTCTAAATAACCAAGTTCTTCTAAATCTGCCATCTCATTTCTAATTGTAGCAGAACTAACTCCAAGATCATATTTTTTGGCAATAGTACGAGATCCAATTGGTGAAGCTGTTATTATATGTTCTTGAATGATGGCGTGTAGTATACCGTTTTTTCTTTTGTCTAAATTTTTTACCATCATTACTCACCTCTTTTTTTAGCACTCAACTAATAAGAGTGCTAATAACTATTAATAAAATAACATATCACTATTATTTTGTCAAATAATTTTATAACTATTTTAACTATAAGAGAAACTCTAAAAATACTTTATTACCAAGGTTTAAACCTTTTTTAGTTAAATATATCTTTTCCCCATCTTCAGCTAATAAATCTTGTTTTTTTAAATTAAATATTACATCTTTGTATATACTTTTTATCGACTTGTTAAATCTATTTTCAAAATCATTTTTATTAATTCCATCTAATAATCTTAAGCCCATAATCATTCTTTCAGATATCAATTCATCCTTTGTTAGATTAATTATGCTATCTATAGGTAACTTGTCTTCTTTTAATTGTTCTATATAAACTTTTAAACTACTTGAATTATAGTATCTGTTACTACCATTAAATCCGTGAGCACTTGGTCCAAGTCCTAAATATGGACTATAATTCCAGTAAACTAAATTGTGTTTTGACTTGTAATTCTCTTTTGCAAAGTTAGAAATCTCATAATGATTGTATCCTGCATTTTCTAATACTTCGATGGCATAGTTATACATTTTATAGTCTAGTTCTTCTGAAACTGGTATTATATTACCTGATTGATATTGTTTATATAACAAAGTGCCTTCTTCTATCTGTAGATTATATAATGATATGTGAGATGGATTATACTCCAATACTTTGTTTACATTAAATTTAAAATCATCATATTTTTGACCTGGTAAAGCAAATATTAAATCAATATTATAATTACTTATATGTTTTTGTAATATTTCAATTATATTTATTGCTTTTTTTGAATCATGAACCCTACCTAAAATATTTAATTCTTCATTTATAAAAGACTGTATCCCTACACTAATTCTATTTATGCCAGCCTGTTTATATTCAATTACCTTCTTTTCATTTAAACTATCTGGATTAGATTCCATTGTAATTTCTATATCATTTTCTATATCAAAATATTTATCTATCTGTTTCAAAAGATAGTCAATTTCATTAGAAGACAATAAACTGGGAGTGCCTCCCCCAATATATATTGTTTTAACCTCTTTATTATCTAAAACTTTTGAATATAATTGTATTTCTTTAATTAAATATTTTAAGTATTCCTTTAAGTTATCATTTTTATAGTTAATTGAATAAAAATCACAGTAGCTGCATTTTTTCCTACAAAAAGGAATATGAATATATAATCCAAACTCATCTTCATAATTTAAGAATTTATTCATCTTCTTCCCTTTCAAGTACAGCCATAAATGCTTCTTGTGGTATTTCTACTTTACCAACCATTTTCATTCTTTTTTTACCTTCTTTTTGTTTTTCAAGAAGTTTACGTTTTCGGCTTATGTCACCACCATAACATTTCTGCAATACATCTTTTCTTTGGGCAGGAATATTTACTCTTGCCAAAATATTATTATCGATAGCAGCCTGTATAGGAACCTTAAACATCTGTTTAGGTATTAATTTTTTTAGCTTTCTAACTAGATTTTGTCCCTGCTGTTGTGCCTTATCTTTAAACACAATAGTTGATAATGCGTCAACCGGTTCCTTGTTTACTAGTATATCTAATTTTACTAAATCAGATTCTTCATATCCAATCATTTCATAATCAAGTGTTGCATAGCCTCTTGATTTTGATTTTAATTGATTGAAGAAGTCTGTGATTATCTCACTTAACGGCATTTTATATTTTAAAGCAACACGATTTTCATCTACATACTGCATATCTATAAACTCACCACGGTTGGTCTGGCACAATTCCATTATTGACCCAATATATTCTTCAGGCATATGAACCGTAGCTTTTACAAATGGTTCTTTAATAACCTTTATTTCATTTTGTTCAGGAAAATCAGCTGGGTTTTCTATCTCAAGTAGTTCATCGGATTCTGTCTCTATCTTATATATTACACTTGGTGCAGTAGTTATCAGATCAATATCATACTCTCTTTCTAATCTTTCCTGAATTATCTCCATGTGTAGTAATCCTAAAAAGCCACATCTGAAACCAAAACCTAGTGCTTCTGAGGTTTCAGGTTCAAAAACTAATGAAGCATCATTTAACTGTAGTTTTTCTAAAGCATCTTTTAATAAGTTAAAGTCATTATTATCAGAAGGATATAATCCACTATATACCATTGGTTTAACCTTTTTATATCCCGGTAAAGGTTTTTCAGCAGCATTGTCTGATAAAGTCATTGTATCGCCAACTCTACAGTTTCTAACATCTTTAATACCCGCTATGACATATCCAACTTCACCTGCAGTTAAAGTATCTACTTCAGTCATTGTAGGATTAAATATTCCAACCTCATCTACTTCATATTTTTTATTGTTTGCCATCATCTTAATATTGTCATTTACACTTATTTTTCCATCTTTAATTCTTACATATGCAATAACACCTTGGTATGAATCATAGACAGAATCAAATACTAATGCTCTTAATGGTTTGGCTGTATTGTCCTGTGGTGCTGGTATTCTATCAATAACAGCATTTAATACTTCTTCAATATTCGTCCCTTCTTTAGCACTGGTTAAAATGGCTTCATCTGGGTCAATACCAATTTCCATTAGTTGTTCCTTCACCATATTTGGATTAGCAGTATCTAAATCTATCTTGTTTATGACTGGTATAATTTCAAGATCATTCTCTAATGCTAAATATATATTAGCCATAGTTTGAGCTTCAACGCCCTGAGCTGCATCTATTACTAACAATGCACCTTCTGCTGCTGCCAAACTTTTTGATACTTCATAAGAAAAATCAACATGTCCAGGAGTGTCGATTAAATTAAGTTCATAGTCCTTATAATTAATTCTAACCGCCTGTGCCTTTATTGTAATACCGCGTTCTCTTTCCAAATCCATATTATCAAGAACTTGTGCTTTCATATCTCGACCAGTTATTGTATTTGTGAATTCCAGAATACGGTCAGCAAGTGTTGATTTGCCATGATCTATATGTGCTATAATACAAAAATTTCTTATATGCTGACAGTCCATAGTTTTCCCCTTTCTATATATAAATACCTGCTGCTAATTATAACATTGTATATTTCATTTATCAAGATTGCAAAACTTTCAACAATAATATGAGTTAAAAGCTTGCATTTTTATATTTCAAATGTTAAAATTGATATTGTGCAAATTTAGGAAACACCATATAAATATATCGTTCACTTACAAGGAGGTGAAAGTTGTGCCTATTATTGAATCCGCGAAGAAAAGAGTTAGAACTGCTGAAAAGAAAAGAAAAGTTAACAGACGCTGGAAGGATAAGCTAAAAAATACTATAAAGTCTTTTGAAGCAGCTATCGAAGACGGTAATGTTGAAAAAGCCGAAGAATTATTACCAGAAACATATAAAACTATTGATAAAGCTGCATCTCATAACATTATTCATAAAAATAATGCTGCTAGAAAGAAATCAAAAATGAAAAAAATGCTTAATGAAATTAAATAATATAGTATTTTAAAAGGCTTATTCTGTTTTAGGAATAAGCCGTTTATTTTTTTATATACTAATAATAGCATTTTGTATGGCGTTTTCAACAGTATTATTCCCCGACTTATAGTCTATATCCGCTTTAAGGAATTCATCCAACATGTTTTCAAGCTCACCAAAGTCAAAAGAATCAACATATCCATATATCTTTTTAACCGGATATGGGTGTTCTCCAATTTTACTAGCTATCTTTTTATGATTTATTCCCTGCCTTTTTAAATCTTTAACAATTAACATCAACTTAACTCTTCTTGAAATCATAGTAAATATTATTTGAGGTATTTCACCATTAGCAATCATTTGATGGAAAAAATACACACTTTTATCTTTTTGTTTTTTACTTATTGAATCTAAAAAATCAAATATAATATTTTCTTTTAACCTTATATCCTTGGTAATTACATTTTTTATATCAGATACATCAACTCTTTCTTTATCATTTATAAATGTACAAATTTTATTTATTTCTGAATCAAGTTGCTGTAAGTTATTGTTAAACATCTTCTCTAATAATCTTATTCCGTGATAATCAATCTTTTTCCCTCTTTTTGTAAATTGATCTCTAATCCATTTATTCAAATCTTTATATTTAGGAGCTTTAATATTAATAACTTCTGCCTGCTTTTTGACTTTATCCATTCTTTTATTTTTAGATATATCTTTATTGATAAATATCATCAAAACTGTAGTATCTGGTATGTCTTTTATAAACTTTTTAAATAAATCAAAGTCTGGTATTTTTGTTTTGAAAATATTACCTGCTTTTACTATGATGAACCTTTTTTCAGACATTAAAGGTAATGTTGAACCCTTGCTAACAATATTTTTAAAAACTTCTTCTTCTCTTCTAATATATGTTAAATTAAAATCTTCATCTCCCTTGTTTATAAACTTGTTTTTAAAATTTCTTTCGAACTTATCTAATAGATACTCTTCATTACTATATATGATATATAGATTCTCAATTTTATTAGTTTTTAAGTTTAACACTTTCTTTACTTTCTTATTCAAAATTATCCTCCTATAAACTACCCGTAATTATATCTACTATTTAATTTTAACACACATAAGTATAACTAATCAATTTAGATATGAATTTATACTGTAATTTAAACCATCAGTTTTTATAATAACCGCACCTTTTTTATCTGTTCTCCAAATATTTGCTTTGTTTTTTATAAATCTATCTAAAACAATTTTATCTGGGTGACCGTGTTTATTAACTCCTACACTTATTAGAGCATGGATAGGATTAACCTTTTTTATAAAACTTAATGTACTGGAAGTACTACTACCATGATGCGATACTTTTAAAAGATCTGCTTTTAACCTATTGGTATCTATCTTATTAAGAATAATATCTTCAGTTTTCTTTTCAATATCTCCGGTGAAAAGCATCTCAAATTCCTTATGTTTTAACCTAAAAACAATAGAATTATTATTTCTACTTTCCAGTTTTTTATTAGTTATTGGTGCTATAAAATCTATATATGAGTTACCTAAATTCAATTTATCCTCATTATCTACCCAGTAAATATCTATCTGTTTGCTGTTTGCCTTTCTTATTATCTCTCTTTTATTCATATAGTCGATATCAACTTTTTTGGAAACTATTAAATTTTTAACAAAATTATTTTTTATTAAATAGTCAATATCAGAACTATGATCACTATCAAAATGAGATATAACAAGGTAATCTATACGTCTAATCCTTTTAGATAATAAAAAGGGTACAACTACATTTTGAACTGAATTAATACTACCTGTATCAACTAATATTTTTTTATCATTTGGTAGCTCTATAAAAATGGAATCACCTTGTCCAACATCTAAACAATATATTTCTAACAATTCATTATCTGTTAAATTAATAACATAAACAATCAAGATTGTAGTCAAAATTAACACAAGTATTATTTTTATAAAAGAAAGCCTTCCCTTTTTAAAATTGTTTTTTTGTATATAATATGCTAATAAAAAGACAAAGATATAATATAAAAATACATTTATTAAAGAAGGCTTAGTTATAAAAATTTCAGCTGAAGGCAAAGTTGACATCAATGTTACACCTTTTTTTAGAACGGAAGATAATAAATATATAACAGAGCCTGTAAATTCAGTTAAAAAGGGTACAATTAAACCAAATAAGAAATGTGTTAAGACCAAAAATACTATTATTGAAACCAAGGGAACTGCCCAGAGATTAGTAATTATTCCAGAAGGATTAATAGTATTAAAATAATAAGCAGTTAAAGGAATTGAACCTATCTGAGCTGCTAAACTAACTGCAATAGAAGAATGCATGTATTGGCTAAATACTTTTGTCCATACAACTATTGATAGTAAAACTAAAAAACTCAACTTAAGTCCTATAGAAAACAATTGATAAGGATTTATAATTAAAATAATAAATAAAACAATCGATAAGATACTATAAAAATCTATCTTTATTTTAAGGTGTTTTAAATATCTATATATAATAACTAAAAGTGAAGCCCTTAAAACAGAAGCACGAAACCCTGTCATTATTATATATACCAATAATATTATAGTCAAAATATTACTTTTATTAAAATCACTAAAATTAAATAAATTTAATAGTGAAATAATAAATAACGATAAAAATCCTACATGTAAACCAGAAATAGCAAGTAAATGATTAGCTCCTGCTTTCTTAAAGTATTTTGACCAATTATCATCTAAATTATTTTTTTCCCCCAATATTAATGCTTTAACAAAAGTATTAACAGGTGGAGAAATACTTTGGTCAATTAAATTAAGTAATTTAATCTTTAAACTAATAATTGGATGATAGATACTAAAATAATCTTGTATCTTATATATCTCATAAATACTTCCAACACTATATATTTTTTTTTGCTTTAAATAATTTAAATATGAAAACCCACCAGGATTTCTTGCATCTTTTGGTCTTTTTAGAGCAATTCTAGCAATAACTAAATCTCCATTACCTACATTATTTTTTAGATCATCTTTCCACAACTGTATTTTCCCATACTTAATTATTTTATTATTTACAAATATAGGTTCTAAAAGAATAGAATTTCCTTCTACTGAATCTAAATTTAATTTTAATTTTCCAACTACTTCGACAACTTGATTATTAAATGAGTTTATGGATTGATTACTGTTATAGTTATATTCAAAATAGTACATATAAAAAAATCCAATTAAAAAAATACAAATTAATATAACTATCATAACTTTTTTTCTAAATAGAATATAAGTGATCAATATTAATACAGTATTGATTATTAAAAATGTTGGACCAATCTTATTAAAATAATAACCACATGAAATACCTAATATATAGAACGCTAGAGAACTTATAATAAATTTTTTGTTGAATATCAAATTTTATCAGTTCCTTTTTTGGGGTATAATTATTCTGTCTTTATGTTGTATCTTTTTATTTATATTTATTTTTGACAGATCAGCTGCATTTTCTAAAATTACATAATCTTGAATTATCTCATCTATAGACAAACTCTTTTTTACTTGATAATTACCTGGTTTTTTTACAGCTCCACCAATATATACTTCGATCATATTATTATCTTTTGCATCATAATATGTATTAAATTCATTTTCTTTAAATTTTCTTATAGAAATATTTTTATAATTTTCACTAATATTTTTTTGATTATAATAATTAAATACAGTCATCAATAACAAGATAATTGCTAAAATAGATATAGAAGTAACAACTTTAGAATTAATATTAGATCACCTCCTATATCTATATATTTCTATAATTAACATTATTTTCCTTTATTAATAATAAAAAAATCCCGTTTAAGGGATAAGTTTAAAGATGTGATTTAATTTTTTTGATTATTAGATCATTTGCGATATCATTTAAGCCCCCATTTGGTATAATTATATCAGATTTATATTTTGTAGGCTCTACATATTTTTCATGCATTGGTTTTACAGTAGAAAGATATTGATTTTTAACCGACTCAAAAGTTCTTCCCCTATTTTTTATATCGCGATTAATTCTTCTTAATAATCTAATATCTGCATCTGTATCAATATATATTTTAAGATCAAAAAGTTCTCTTAACTTTGGGTAGTGAAATATTAAGATTCCTTCAACAATTATAATAGGTGAAGGATTAACTTTTTTTGTTTCTAATAATCTTTCATTAGTCTTATATGAATAAACAGGTCGTTCAATAGGTGACCCACCCACTAAACTTTTTAAATGTTTAACTAAAAGTTCTGTTTGAAAAGAATCAGGATGATCAAAATTAATTTTATTTTCAGCTACATCAAAATGACTCTTATCATAGTAATAAAAATCATGTCTTAACATTGTTACATCATCTTTAAAAGAATCCTTTAATATTTTGGCCAATGTAGTTTTACCAGAAGCCGTTCCTCCTGCTATTCCAATTAATAATTGTGACAACTATTTTCATCCTTTCAACTTTTATTAGTTATATTATATTAAAACATTTACCTATATCCATTTTTATACATCTTGCTTACATTATATGATTTATCTTTTTTGTCTTTCTTCTTATTTTTTATCTGATGTATATCATTAAATTCCTTATAAATTTCATGGATAGCTACAACAGCAGTTTTAGTGGAGATGTCCTGATTAATAACTTTATTAATTATCTCATTAATAACATGTCTTGCCTCTTCAGGTAAACCGGCAATGTCATGAATTAACTCTTCAATATGGTTTTTAATTTCAGAGTTGTATGTAATATCCTGCCTTGAATTATTTTCTTTTACTTGGATCATTTTTCTTAGCTCAATTAACTTTAATAATGTTTCAGTTCTTGATAACAATGTCTAATCGCCTCCACTTTAATAACTGTTCTGCCTATAATCATCTTTAGGAGAACTTAAAAATAAAAATTGATATCCTTTTGTCATCTCACTTATACGAGATGCTAAGTATGTTGCAGCTTTATGTTGATTTGTATTGTAATATGGATTTTTTTCATTATTTTGTGCCATTTTAAAGAAATCACTATTTGAAGTAAAGATTACTGGTTTATTATAATCATATCTGTGATTTAACCAAGCAGTTAAATTTCCAAATACAAAATCCGTATTGCGTTCTCTTAAAAAATCATCAATAACAAGTAATTTAGAGTTCATTACAGCATTTTCTATAGTATCCAATTCTCGTTTAAGATCTTTATTTGAAGAGTTAAACTGACGTTTTTTCCATAGATAATTGACTTCACTCATAAAAAACACCGGACGCCAGTTAAAGTCACTAAATGATACTCCTCTTCTTGAATAATATTCGGGTTTTTTATTATATATTTCCTGTGCAAAAACTTTCGCAGCAGTTTTTAAAGCGGCTATAGCAATATGTGTTTTACCACAACCATTAAATTTACTGTATATATAAACCGATTGTGGTCCTTTAATTGCAGTTAATATATTTTTAGCATAGGTTTTTATAGTTTTTATCTTTTTAACATTTTCTTTGGGACAAGCACTAAAATTAAAACTTGAAAAACTAGCATTATCAAATTTAGGTGGAATATGGCTATTTTCAATTATTATATCATATATTTTTTTTATTGCTTTTTCCTTTGGAATATGTTTATCTATATCCCTTTTTGTAGTAGTCTTCGAGGGTTTCGTCTTCATCTCTCTTTTCTTTTTTTCGATTAATTTCTTGAAGTCTTTTTTCATACTCTTCCATCCTTTGTTTTTCTTCTTTGAAGTCGTGTATAGTATATATTGATCTATTTAGATAGTTTCTTAGTAATGAAATTATATAATTTGTTGGATTACCCTTTGCTTTCTTAGAACTTATTTTTATTACCTCAACAATTACTTCTTCACTAATACCATCATTTATAAATGATAATAGTTTTTCTAAAAAAGTTGGAGTCAAGTTTAATGTTCCAAAATATTTATCCCAATTACGGGCAATTTTTGAACCCTTATCATTATATTCTTTTTCTTTGCTTTCTATGTTTTGACTATTCAGTTTAGTTGGTATTGTTAAAAAAACATTACCATCTTCTTTAGCCAACCATCCCTTAATAAATAAAGAATCAAGTAATTTAAAATCACTTATGATATCTTTATCAATCAACCATTTAGTCCTATTTAATAGACTAGTAATTCCACTTTTTAAAAAAAGTCTAATGAGTTGACCTACTTCTTTATCACTTAATCTATCATCTCTAATCAAAACTTTTGGAACTTTTAAATAATCTAAATGCTGCATTCTTATCACTCCTGACTCTTTAGACAGCATCATTTATAATAACACAATCATTTTAATATTTCAATTTGATTTAGATATAAAATGATTTTAATTTCCAAGCGTATTTTTTTAATTCAACATGATGTTATTTATCCCTTTTTTAAATTTAAAAAACAGGAGGTGAACTCCTGTTTGGAATCAAGGCTTAATACTTACAAATCAATTCTTATTACTAATAAAATTTATTTTAAAATATTTTCTTTGTATTCAAATCAAAAAATTAATCAATAAATCTATTTACAACATCTAATAATTCATCTATTATTTCCTCATCATCATTTTTTAAAGATCTTTGCACACAGCCATCTATGTGTTCCTGTAAAACCTTTAAAGCAACCTTTTTTAAAGCACCTCTTACAGCTACAATCTGTGTTAAAATATCAACACAGTACTTTTCATTTTCAATCATCTTTTTTACTCCACGAGTCTGCCCTTCTATTCTATTTAACCTAACTATTAAGTCATCTTTTACTTCCTCAGAAATAGAATTCATATTATCACTTCCTTGTCGGATTATTTTTCGAAACAATCCCTACCATTTCAGATTTAAATTTATTTGTTTTTGAAATTTTTTTATCAATTTTTCTTGTGATTAAAAATGAAAGATATAAAAAGACAAATGAAGATATAATACCAGTTAGTTCTTGTGAAAGAGAACCCGTTAAAAAATTTAACCTTATCCCAACAAAGTATCCTCCTACAAAAAATAAAAGTGGAATAAGATAAATAATTAAAGAACCCATTACTAATGAACTGTCTTTTAGTTCAATACTAACTGTATCTCCAACTTCAGCATTCTTATCATTGTTTACCTCAACATATATACTGTCTTGTTCATGGGACTCTTCCATTCCTAATATACAATCTTTATCACACTTACTACATGCAGAATGCCTAGTTACAACAACCTTCGCTTGATTCCCATTTACATCTACAACACAAGCTTCTTCTCTCATAAAAACACTCCTAAATTTATCTGATATATTTTGATATTTCTTTTCTTTTTGGTGCTTTAGTTTCCTCTTTAATATAACCAACCGGTGTAATTGTCGCAATATAATGTTCAATTGGTATATTTAATTTCTTTTTAATACTTTCACGATCCATATCAGCAATCCAACATGTCCCTAAATTAAAAAGTCTAGCAGCTAACATAAAGTGATATGCAGCTATATCTCCATCTTGTTTATACCGATTGGAAAGCTCATTATTAGAACAAATTGCAACTGCTATCGGTGCTTTTTTTATTGGTTCAGAGGCAGTTTTTCTGATAGTAGATAAGTCACAAATTAATTCTCTATCTCTTATAATCTTAAAATAATAAGATTGTGAATTCATTGAGGTAGGTGCATATCTGCTAATATCAATCACCTTTTTTATTACTTCATCACTAACTTCACGATCAGAATACTCTCTATAACTGCGTCTATTTAATAATAGTTCTTTTCCACTTAAATATGGCTTTGTATCATGTAAAAAAGCTTGAAATTCTAAAGTTCTTCCTTCTGGATCCTCAGCAAAGAATTGATAAATATCAAACTTTTTATTTTCTTGAGGAGACTTTAAAATCTTAACTTTTCCGGTTAATCGTTTATGTATTTGGTCTACTTTTTCCTTAGATTTATAATAATATGTAATAACACCATCATTTTCTACCTCATCAGACTGGCAGAAGCCAATTTGCAAATTTCCTTTTTCAAATATTTTACACTTTCCTTGGTCTAACCATATATCCATCCCAAGTTTTTCTGTATAAAATTTTGATAGCTCATCTAACATTTTTGTTTTCATAAATACTATTCCAGACATTTTTAATACCCCCCAATATCTATTAATTAGTTAAAAAATCAAATATATTACTTAATGTACCACTGTCATTTATTTTATAAAACTCTGTGTATCCAAAGTTAGTACAACTTACGGCAACAAATTTCTTGTTCTGAACATCAAAGATTTTAGATAATTTACCTCCAGTGGTTCTGATCTCAGATTTTTCATATTCTTTAATTTCACATTTTTCACATTTATACTCTCTTTTCAATATTTTTTCCACCTTACATTAAGTTTACTCTATTATATCAAAAAACCTCTGCTATTAAAACAGGGGTTTTAAATTATATTTTTAAAACATTACTTTACTACAACATTAACTAATTTTTTAGGTACAACAATAGTTTTTATAATTTCTTTACCTTCTGTATATTTTTTTACCTTATCTTGACTAAAGACTTTTTCTTTAAGTTTATCTTTTGATATATCTGCATCTACATCAACTTTGTCTCTAACCTTACCATTAATTTGAATAACTATTGTTATTTCATCTTTTTTGATAGCCTTTTTACTATATTCAGGCCATTTTGCTCGATTGACTGTATCATTATGTCCCATTTTATTCCATAGTTCTTCACTCATATGGGGAGCAAAAGGTGCAAGCATTAGTACTAATTTTTCAGAAACAAGAGCTAAAAGTTTTTCGTTTATCTTATCATTATTACCTACATAATGATATATTTCATTTACAAGTTCCATTATAGCACTTATAGCTGTATTAAAGTTCAGTCTTTCCTCAATATCTTCAGTAACCTTTTGAATAGTTTCATGTAATTTTCTATGAAGTTCTTTTTCCTGATCAGTTAGATTATTTTGATCAATGTTAATTTTTTCTACATCAATATCTTTAATGAGCTCAATGTGTTCAGAGACAAATCTCCAAACCCTATTTAAGAACCTGTTGGCTCCTTCAACCCCTTTATCACTCCACTCTAAGTCTTTTTCAGGTGGTGAAGCAAAAAGGATAAATAATCTTGCTGTATCAGCACCGTATTCATCTAGTATTTTACTAGGGTCTACAACATTACCCTTTGACTTAGACATTTTATCTCCATCTTTTAAGACCATACCCTGTGCTAACCATTTAGTAAATGGTTCACCATCATCAATTAAATCTAAGTCTCTTATTACTTTTGTGAAAAATCTAGCATATAATAAGTGAAGTATAGCATGTTCAATTCCACCTATATATTGATCTACTGGGAACCAATCATCAGCTTTCTCTTTTCCAACAGGTGCTATTTTGTTATCAGGATCAATATATCTTAAAAAATACCATGATGAATCAACAAAAGTATCCATAGTATCTATTTCTCTTTTAGCATCCCCACCACATTTAGGACAAGTAGTATTAACAAATTCTTCAGACTTTGCTAGAGGAGAAACTCCAGTATGTGAAAATTCTACATCATCTGGTAATACAACTGGTAAATCTTCTTCAGGAACTGGTACTGCTCCACATTCATCACAATAAACAATTGGTATTGGAGTTCCCCAGTACCTTTGTCTTGAAATTAACCAATCTCTTAATCTATAATTTTCTTCTTTATTACCAATACTTTTTTCTTCCATATCATTAGCAACAGCATCAAAAGCATCCTTAACTCTTAAATCATTGTATTTTTCAGAGTTTATTAAATAACCATCCTCGCTATAGGCTTCTTCCATTTTAGATCCATCTAGTTTTTCTTCCTTGTCATCAGGTTGAATTACTGCTGTAATTGGAAGATCATATTTTTTTGCAAAATCAAAGTCTCTTTGATCATGAGCAGGTACAGCCATTATAGCTCCAGTTCCATAACCCATTAATACATAATTTGCGATTAAAATAGGTATCTCTTCACCTGTCATTGGATTTATAGCATAACTACCAGTAAAAATACCTTCTTTTTCTGACTCAGGTGAGGTTCTTTCCATCTCTTTTTGTGTCTTAACGTCTTTTATAAATTTTCTAATTTCTTTTTCCTTTTCTTTTCCTTCAATTAATTCATTAACATATGGGTGTTCAGGTGCTAATACCATATATGTTGCACCATAAATTGTATCTGGCCTTGTGGTAAAAACTTCAAGTTCTTTTTTAATCTCTTCAATTGGAAACTTTATTCTCATTCCTTCACTTTTACCAATCCAGTTTTTCTGCATTGTTTTAACTCTTTCCGGCCAGTCTAATTTATCATGACCTTCTAGAAGTTCATCAGCGTAATCTGTAATTTTTAAAAACCACTGTTCTAATTCTTTTTGTTCAACTAATGTATCACAACGCTCACAACGATCATTTACAACCTGTTCATTAGCCAATACAGTATCACAACTTGGACACCAGTTTACAGCCTGTTCTTTCTTATATGCTAAATCATTTTCAAACATTTTTACAAAAAACCATTGTGTCCACTTATAGTAATCAGGATCTGCAGTTGCAACTTCCCGATCCCAGTCATAACTTAGTCCTAAAGATTTCATCTGTTCTTTCATACTTGCAATATTATCCCAGGTCCATTCTCTTGGATGAATATTGCCATGCTTAATTGCTGCATTTTCAGCAGGAAGTCCAAATGCATCCCACCCCATTGGGTGAAGCACATTTAGTCCCTTCATTCTTTTGAAACGAGCAATGACATCACCAATTGAATATACTCTTACATGACCCATATGTAACTTACCAGAAGGATAAGGAAACATTTCTAATACATAATAATTATCTTTTTCATCTTTATTTTTTGTTTTATAAAGACTTTCATCATCCCACTTTTTTTGCCACTTTTTTTCAATTTCTTCAAAATTATAATAATCTTTCACTTATAATTCCCCCTTGATTAACTAATAATATATTATAAAATAAAAAAACCCATCCCCAAGAAAGGGACGAGTTGATTACCCGTGGTACCACCCTAATAGATAGTAGTTATCCACTTAAAAAACTTAACGCATTTTTACGATACCATCTACTTAAATTTCAACAGTATAGACTCCAGAACGAGTTCATAATATTATATTGCTACTTTTCACCAACCAGTAGCTCTCTTAAAATACAATACAATTACTATTTTCCTTCTTTGCCCTTATTAACGATATTTATCTATATAAAAAATTATAATAATTTATAGGCTTAAAGTCAAGAAGTTTCTTCCTTTTTCAATATTTTTTCAGCATCAGCCCATAATCTATCAAGTTCATAGTATTGTCTTTCATGTTTATGAAAGACATGTACAATTACATCAGCATAGTCCATCAGTATCCATCTACCTTCATCTTTTCCTGCAATCTGTTTAGGATAAATGCCTTCCTCATCTAATTTATCTTCGACTGCTCTTGCAATAGCCTGTACCTGTTTATCTGTATTACCTGAACAAATAACAAAGTAATCTGCTATTATAGTTAAACCCTCAACATTTAATATTTCTATATCAAATGCTTTTTTATCATCCGCAGCTTCTGCTGCAAGCTCAGCAATTTTTTTTAAATTATCTTTTGACATTAATTATGTTCCTCCTTTTTTACTAATGAATTATCTAAAAACTTTTCTCCTAATATAATCTTAAAATCGGCTTCAATTTCTTCAGAACTTTCTACTTCTCCACCTAGTATTTCCTGAATTCCATTTGCTACTTTTTCATCTTCTTTATAATAAATAATGGTATCTTCATAATCATACCTATCTGCATTAGATATATCATTTATATTAAATCCATATTTTTTTAATTCATCTGCAGTTTTAGTAGCAACTCCAGATACACCATTACCATTTAAAATAGTAATATAATATTTATCATTTTCGATATATTCTTTACTTCTTATTAAATTATCTACCATTATATCTAATGCATCTTCATCAGCTATCCAGTAACTAGCATTATTTATATATTCTGGTTTGCCCGGTACCATTTCTGTTTTTATCTTACTTAAATCAAGTTTGTTTGCCAACTTTAAAAATGGTGTTACATCTTTTAATGGTATATTTGTATTTACAGAATTCATTACTTCTTTATATATTGATTGTGAATTAAATAATGTTTGAGAAGATATTGCTTTATCCATTAAGGCTTCAACAAACTTCTGCTGCCTTGAAACTCTTCCTATATCTCCTAGTTTTCCTCGATATCTTACATATTGAAGTGCCTTTTCACCATTTAAATGAACATCACCAGCTGGAAGATCAATATATAATCCCCCTGCCTTATCTACATAATGTAATGGTTTGTCTATGTATATATCAAGTCCACCTAGAAGATCAATAATATCTGCAAATCCATTGAAATCTGTTTCCAAATAATAATCTAATTTTACATCAATAAAGTCTTCCACAGTTTCATCTAGTAATTCAATTCCACCATAAGCATGGGAAGCATTAATCCTGTCATATCCCCTCCCATTTATTTTTACTCTTGTATCTCTGGGAATAAATAATAGTCCAATTTGATTAGAATTCAAATCAACACTAGCTACTATAATTGTATCTGCCCTAGGTGGTCCGTTTATATTTGAATCATAACCAGCAACTAATATATTTAGCTTTGATTCCCGAAAAGGATTTATATCTAATAAACTAAAATCATCGTTTAAATATATAGAAAAAGATAAAGCAATTATTAATAAAACTATTATAAGTCCAGTTATTTTCCAGTTAACCTTTTTAAACATCTAGTTTTCTCCCTTCAAGAGTTCATTTCTAGCTAACAATGTATTAGGATGAATTATTTTGTTTTGTTCAATATTATATTTAATAGTAAAATCGCAAACTAAAAGTACAGCTTTATCTAATTTATTATCAGCAGCTTCTCTTATATAATTTATATCAGTAAAATCGCGGCTCGGTTCAATAATATCTGCTAGAAAAATTATTTTTTCAATCTTGCTCATTTTGGGTCTGCCTATAGTATGATATCTTATTGCATCTAATATTTCTTTGTCTTTAATACCAAATTCGTCATTAGCAATAAATGCTGCGACTGGTGAATGTAATAATTCAGGAATCTCACGTTCCCATTTATCAACATCAATATTATTTTTATTAACTATATCAATTAATTTTTCATTTGAATAGTTACGGGCATAATCATGTAATAAAGCAGCTAACTTGACTTTATAAGTATCAGCTTTATATTTTTTTGCTAACTTAACTGCAGTCTCTTTAACTAAACAGCTGTGTTCATATCTAAATCCATCATTTTTTTTTAATTTTGTTTTTAAACTTTTGATATCAATCATTAATTTCACCCATATAAATTATTTTCTTTAATATATCCAATTATCTTATCAGGGGTAAGATAACGAACAGATTTGTTATCTCTTACATATTCTCTTATCATTGTTGAAGAAATATCTATTAAAGAATTATCCAATAAATTAATGCTGCCTTGATAGTCTCTAAGGCGCTGATCTTTCATTATTTCAGAATAAGAATATCCACTTCTTTTAGCAATATATAGATTTGAATTAGATAATACATAATGAGGTTGATACCAGTTAAATATCTGAGCTAAAGAATCAGTACCAATAATTAGATTAACTTTATTGATATCGTATTTATCCTTAAAATGATCAATTGTTCTAACTGTATAAGATTTTCCTTTACTATTTATTTCCCATAAAGATAAATCAAAATGTTCATTATCTTCAATAACAGTTTTTAACATATTTATCCTGTGAGTTTTATCAATTACATTTTCATTGTTTTTATGAGGTGGATTTCCTGCAGGCATAAAAATAACCTTATCTAGATTAAATTCCAGATAGGCTCTTTCAGCAATAATTAAATGACCAATATGCACAGGATTAAATGTTCCACCAATAATTGCAAATTTCATTATCTCACCTTCCATCACACTTATTTAATTATAATAAATAAATCCCATATATTCAAGTATAATAAATCTAATAAGAAGGATTAAAATATTTTGTGTTGAATAAAATAAAAATATAAAGGGGGTAAATATAATGATTCATAAGTATAAAAACAAAAAACCAAAAATATCAGATAGCTCATTTGTAGCACCAGGTGCACAAGTTGTAGGAGATGTTGAATTAAAAGGAAAAACAAGCATTTGGTATAATACTTCATTAAGAGCAGATCTTAATAAAATAATCTTAGGTGAAGGGACAAATATTCAAGATAATTCAGCTTTACATGTTGATTCCGATCAGCCTTTAATAATTGGAAAAAATGTTACAGTCGGTCATAATGCAACTATTCATGGTTGTAAAGTTGAAGATAACTGTCTTATTGGAATGGGAGCAATTCTATTAAATGATGCATTAATTAAAGCAAACTCAATAGTTGCTGCAGGAAGTTTAGTTACAGAAAAATCCGAATTTCCTCCAAAAAGCTTGATTATGGGTTCACCTGCTAAAGTAGTGAGAAAACTCTCTGAGGAAGAAATAAAATCTATCACCAAAAACGCTAAACACTATATAAAGTTGGCTTCAGAACATAAAGACAGTCTAAAATAAATTAAAACCCTGCATTTTAGCAGGGTTTTTTATCATTAAAATGGTTCAAAACTTTGCTCTGCCCACCAATCTTCTCTTAACATATCATACTGTTCCTGAAAGAAGTTCAAATGTTGGTATTCCCATTCGATTATTTTTTTATATAACTTCTTTGCTTCTTTTGATTCAGTATTATTTACAGCATTTTTATAATATTCAATTGCTTCTTTTTCCATCTTTACACCTATACCAAATACTGATAGAGCAAATGATAAATTTTCTTTTTCAATCTTCTCCCATTTAAATATTCTTGGCTTTTCAGGAGGTTTAATTTCATCAACTGTAAAATTAATGTCTTCCGTTCCTTTAATATCTTGATAAAGTTCTTTTAACCAATCAATATGCTTGAGTTCTTCTTTAGCTAGTTTTTTAAATGACTTACTTATTTCGTCTTTATCAATTTTCTCTGCTGCCATCATGTAAACTTGATAACCTTCATTTTCATTTAAAATTGCTTCTTTAATAACTTCAAGTTCTTTGTTTACCATTAAATTCGCCCCCTTATATTGTTTTTTAAATAGTTTCGAGCAGCCTGTCTAATTTTTTTCTCATAGAATTCAACATTTACAATTTCACCTTTTTTATCAATATCTTTAAAAATAACTCTCCTATATACTTTGTATTTAAAGAATGAAAATAATTTTTTGTTATTTCTTTGGCATTATTAAAAAACAAATCAGTTTTGTAAGCACCAACACCTAAAAAATATCCTTTTTTATACTTGTTTTTTTATTTACTTATTTTGTAATATATTCTTAGCTCGATAAGGTTCTGCCCTATCAATAAATATCTTTACAGCAGAAGTTATAGAAGCAAAATATATTGGTGAAGAAATTATTAGTCCTTCTGCCTTTTCAAGTCTTTTATATAGATCATTAATATCATCTTCTAAAATACATAAACCATATTGAAGACAGTCTAAACAAACCTCACATATATTTAAATCATAATTGATTAATTTGATTTTCTCTATATCATTTGTTTTTGAAATCTCATCAATAAATATACCTAGCATTTTATCTGTATTACCAGATTTTCTATGACTGGCTGAAATTGCTGTGATTATTAATTTTTCTCCTAATTTATCTCTTTTCTTAGATAAAATATATCAGAATAACCGGCTATTTTCAAGTAATTCTAGATGGTAACAATTGACATATATTTTAAAATAAATTATAATTAAATAAAATAGAATTAGGAGGCTTACATAAATGGAAAAAAGCCTTATTATTGCAAAAGCAGCATTAAGATTAGCTATTTCAGATCGTTCAGAGGAAAAACAATTAAAAAATGATTATCGCGACTCTCAAGGTATAAAGACTGCAGCAGTTGATTTCGGTGGTGAATACAACAAGTCTGTTAAAAAAATAATAGAAAATGCAGTAATAGCTGCAAGACGAGAAAATTTGATTAATGAATCACACTCAAATCAAGGTGCAGTTGCAGGTGCTACTCATGAAGCTTTAAAACAGATCATGGGAAGTGCAGTAGGTTTAAACATTGGTGGTAAAATTGGAATTGCTCGAAAAGAAGATCATTTAGTAGTCGCAATATTCTTCGGTGTTGGAATGTTAAATCTTAACGAAGTAGCAGTTGGTTTAAGTCATCGTACAATAAATTAACATAAAATACTTGACATTAGTTTATTTACTGTGTATAATTAAAAAAATTAATAATTGGTAATATGGTAATATGGTAGGAGAAAATACTTAGGAAATTTCTATGTATTTCTATGTCTTTAAACACTCCTTCCCAGGAGTGTTTTTTTATTTCTCTTTCCAAAAAATCCAAACCAAAAAAAAATAAGGAGAGATGTAAAATGGTAATTAATGGTAAGAAATCTCTATTGGTAATGTCTATTCTCATTTCATTTGTATTATTCTTTACTTTTCAAATTTCAGCTCAAACAGAAGATAAGGTTTTTAAAGTTGGTATTTCACAGTTTGTGGAACATCCTGCACTTGATTCAGCCCGAGATGGTTTTATTGAAGGCTTAAATGAAGCAGGCTTTATAGAAGGTAAAAACCTTGAAATAACTCTTGAAAATGCTCAGGCTGATTTTGCAACTACTCAATCAATCGCTCAGAAATTTAAAGGACAAAAACTGGATTTGGTATTGGCAATAGCAACTCCAAGTGCTCAATCAGCAGCTGGTGTATTAACTGATACTCCTCTAATCATCACAGCTGTTACTGATCCTGTGGAAGCTGGTTTAGTATCCGATTTAGTAGATAAAGAAGAAAATGTAACTGGGACTACAGATATGAATCCAGTTGCAGATCAATTATCTCTAATAAAGCAATTTGTCCCTGATGTTAAAACTATTGGTATCTTATATAACAGTGGTGAAGTAAATTCAGTTGTTCAGGTTGATATTGCTAAAAAAGCAGCAGCTGAAATGGGCTTAGAAATTGTTGAAGGTACTGCAACTAATACAAGCGAAGTATCACTAGCAACTTCTTCTATTGTAAATAAAGTTGATGCTATATACTTACCTACAGATAACACAATCGCTTCTGCTGTTCCTTCAATTATAAAAATAGCTGTAGAAAATAATACTCCTGTATTTGCTGCTGAAAAAGGACAAGTTGAAAATGGATCAATTGCTACTAAGGGAATTGATTATTTCACTTTAGGTAAAGAAACCGGTCAAATTGCAGCTAGAGTATTAAATGGAGAAAGAGCTTCTGATATACCAATAATTGGTTCTCAAAATCTACAGCTAATTGTAAATAAAAAAGCTGTTGAAAATTTCAATCTAGAAATACCAGAATCCTTAATAGATAAAATCGATATATTAATTGAATAATTTAAGTTAGACACTGGAGGTTATTGTATGGACTTATGGTTTCTTATAACATCAATTGAACAAGGATTAATCTATGGTATTATGGCCATTGGAGTTTATATAACATTTAGAATTTTAGATTTTGCAGATTTAACTGTAGATGGCAGCATCACTTTAGGTGCTGCTGTCTCATCTAAAATGATAATAATAGGATATAATCCATTTTTGACATTGCTTGTAGCTACTTTTGCTGGTGGAATATCTGGTTCAATAACAGGCTTTTTAAATACCAGACTTAAAATAGCTCCATTACTTTCTGGTATACTTACAATGACAGCATTATATTCTATAAATTTAAGAATTATGGGTAGACCAAACATTCCTTTAATTTCAAGTAGGACTATTTTTGATATTTTTAACTTTACTAATCATAATGAATTATTATTAATATTAATTGTTGTTATTTTAGTATTAATTATTCTTATATTATTTATGAAAACAAAACTAGGATATGCTCTAAGAGCTACTGGAGATAATCCTGCTATGGTTAGAAGTATGGCTATCAATACAGATAACATGAAGTTTATGGGATTAATTATTGCTAATAGTTTTGTAGCTTTAGCAGGTGCTTTAATAACACAATATCAAGGTTTTGCTGATATTAGTATGGGAATTGGTACTATAATTGCTGGTTTAGCATCAGTTATTATAGGAGAAGTTATTTTTAACAATGATAAGCTCTACTATACTATTCCAAGTATCATTATTGGTTCAATACTTTATAGAGGAAGCATATCTTTTGCACTTATGAGTGGTTTTGCAGCTTCAGATTTAAAGCTATTAACAGCTTTAATTGTAATTGTGTTTTTATCAGCACCTAATATTAAAAAGAAGATTGGAGGTAAATTAAATGCTAAAACTAACTAATGTCACAAAGACATTTAATGAAAATACATGTAACGAAACTAAGGCTTTAAAAGATATTACATTAGAAGTTAAAGATAATGATTTTATAACAATCATTGGTGGAAATGGAGCAGGTAAATCTACATTATTAAATAGTATAGCTGGTGTTTTTAAATTATCAACCGGTCACATTATATTATCAGAGAAAAACATTACAGAGATGCCCGAGTATAAAAGAGCACACTTTATCGGCAGAGTTTTTCAAGACCCACTTATGGGAACTTCTCCTGAAATGACTATAGAGGAAAATTTATCAATGGCTTTAAATAAAAGTTCAAAACTATCTCTTAAATGGGCTATGAACAAGAAAAAAAGAATCATTATTAAAGAACATCTTGAAGAAATTAATCTTGGTTTAGAAAAACGACTTAATACAAAAGTAAAGCTTTTATCTGGTGGTCAAAGACAAGCATTAACTTTACTTATGGCAACAATTATAGAGCCTGATCTATTGCTATTAGATGAACATACAGCTGCATTAGATCCTGCTACTGCAATTAAAATTAATGACCTTACTAAAAAAATTGTATCAAATAATAATATAACTACTTTAATGATCACCCACAATATGAAGGATGCTTTAAAATTTGGAAATCGTATGTTAATGATGAACCATGGTAAAATAATTCTTGATATTGATGGAAAAACTAAAAATAATATGACAATAAGTCATTTATTAGAAATATTCCAGAAAAAACATAAACAAGGTTTTTATAATGATAGATCATTATTAAGCTTAGCTTAATTTAAAAACCAAACTTTCATAAGGTTTTAAGGCGATATTTTTATTGTTATATTCATTGTTTGTATAATTAGAAATTATTATGTTATATTCATCAATTTTTATATTATCAGGTAATTTGATTTGCAAATAATTTTCAAAGAAATTTAATATAATTAAATATTTTTGCTTTTCATAAGTTCTAATATAAGCAAAAACTGACTTATTTTCATACAAAACAGTATCAAATTTCCCATATATTAAACCTTTATTATTTTTTCTTGTTTTAATCATCTTTTTGTAATAGTTTAAGATTGAATCACTTTCTTTTAAGGAACTTTCCACATTAATTTCTTTATAGTTTGGATTTAAATTAATCCAGGGAGTACTTTGTGAAAAACCTGCATTTACATTTTTATTCCACTGCATAGGCGTTCTAGCATTATCCCTGCTCGTTCTATAAATCTGCTGCATAACTTTATCCTTAGGTCTACTTTTAGTTTTCACTCTATAATGATTTATTGTCTCCACATCTCTATACTTTCCTATGTCATCAAATTTTACATTCGTCATTCCTATTTCATCTCCCTGATATAAATAAGGAGTACCTGGCATTGTTAGAAGCAATGTTGCCAGCATTTTTGCAGATTCTTTCCTATATTGTTTATCACTACCAAATCTTGATACAATTCTAGGTTGATCATGATTACCTAGATATATAGCATTCCATCCTTTTTTATAAAGGCCTTTATTCCATTTTTCATATATATCTTTTAATAATTTTAAATCAATTTCTTTATTTACCCATTTGTTTTTATTATCTCTATCTACCGACATGTGTTCAAAATGAAATACCATATTTAATAAATCATTGCCCTTATGTTTTGAAAACTTAATTGCATTAACTAAACCAAATCCTGGTGTTTCACCTACAGTCATTATATCATAATCAAATAGAACCTCTTCCCCCATTTCAGATAAGTAATCATATAATTTTGGTCCATTTAAAAAATATTGGCTTCCATCACCATATTTTTCATTTCTCATAATCTTACCATCGGGAAAGTTTAGATCTTTTGAAAGCATGTTAATTACATCCATTCTAAAACCATCTATCCCCTTATCTAACCACCATCTCATATTTTCATATATTTTATTCCGCACTTTAGATTTTTCCCAATTTAAATCAGGTTGTTTTACATCAAACAAATGTAAATAATATTGATTTGTTTTTTGATCATATTTCCAAGCAGAACCACCAAATATTGAGCCCCAATTATTAGGAGGCAAATCTCCATTACCATCTTTCCAGATATAATAATCTCTAAAAGCACTATCAGTTGATTGTTTTGATTTTTCAAACCAATTATGTTCATCAGAAGTATGATTTACAACTAAATCAAGTATTATCTTCATACCTTTATTGTGGACTTCTTTAATTAACTTATCTACATCTTCTATCTCTCCAAATTCATCCATTACATTTTTGTAATCTGATATATCATAACCATTATCAGCATTAGGTGACTTATAGATTGGGCATAACCAGATTACATCTACACCTAAATCTTTGATATAATCAATTTTTTTTATTATTCCATTAATATCCCCTATTCCATCATTGTTACTATCATAGAAACTTCTTGGATAAATTTGGTATACAACTGCTTCTTTCCACCATTTCTGATTGCTCATTATATCACTCCTCTCATCATAAAATATTATTATTTACATTTTATACTTTTTTAATATGAGTGTAAAATTATACTTTAAAAATAAATAAAAAAATCCTAAATCTAAATAATTATTAATTTTTTTTAATAGCAATATATTAATATAGAGATATTTTGGAGAGTTTTTAGATAAGTTTTATGAAATCTATTGTTATTATCAAATTAATACTGACTTATGGTTTAATTTTAGATTGTGAAAAAGATACTTCTGGTTTTTTACTAATAAATAAAACTGAAGTAAAAACATATAACGATCCAAGTCAACTTAAACTTCCTTTTACCTAATAGAGAATATTAATTAAAGAATGGCGAAGCAACAGGAGGTTTTGTTATGACTAATAGTTTGGTATTATTATCATAATAATAATTAAAGTTTTCTAATTTTACTTAAATATTATTTGCAGTGTAACGATGATATAATATTTTATTCTTAAATTTTTAATTCATTTAAAATATATAACTTTGCCTAATTGTATAATGAACTTGAACTAATTAAAAAAACTAATAAAAAAATGCCCATAGTGGACCAAACTGTAATATAATTGAATTACCAAAAACAATAAACATTACAGGAGGGTGCACACTATGGACTACTTAAATGATACACCAAAATCTCTAAAAAATAAATACCTAAATGCTTTTGAACGCGGCCAAATTAAATTATTGCATTCTGAAGGTCTGTCACCTTATGCCATTGGTAAACGCCTAGGTAGAGCTTCTAACACAATTAGAAATGAATTGAAACGTGGCACAGTTTCTCAAATCAAAGCTAATAAAACCGTTGATATTTACTTCCCTGATGTTGGTCAAAGAGTTTATGAACAAAATCGTAAAAACTGTGGACCAAAGTTTAAACTTCTAAAATGTGAAGAATTCATTGAACATGTCATAGATGAATTCTATAAAAAAGATCATTCACTTGACTCTATTCGAGGCTCAGCTAAACGGCATAATAAATTCCCAGATTCAGAGATGGTCTGTACCAAAACTCTCTATAATTATATAGATGCTGGACTACTTGAGATTAAAAATATTGATTTACCCGTGAAACTAAAACGTTCTTCAAAATCCAATCGTGTTAAACAAAATAAAAAGAAACTGGGTACCAGCATTGATGAAAGGCCTGAAAGTGTTAATGACCGCAATGAATTTGGCCACTGGGAAATTGATACTGTAATTGGTAAAAAGACTAAAGATGAAGCAGCTCTACTTACTATGACAGAAAGAACAACTCGCTCACAAATCATTCGTAAGATTGCTGACAAAACATCTTATTCAGTCCAGAAAACAATGACAAAGCTAATTAAAGAAACTGGAGAGCTTTTTTCCACAGTCTTTAAAAGTATTACTAGTGACAATGGTTCTGAATTCTCAGAGCTAGCAAGTATAGAAGAAATATCTGATACCAAAGTTTACTACACTCACCCATATTCATCCTGGGAAAGAGGCACAAATGAGCGTCACAATGGCTTGATAAGAAGATTTATACCTAAAGGTAAAAGCATAAATGATTTCTCAATTGAAGCTATTGCTAGAGTTCAAAATTGGTGTAATACTTTGCCAAGAAAAATATTAGAATATTTAACGCCTAATGAAGCTTTTGAAGATCAACTAAGACAAATTCTATACAAGTAAAATTATTACAGTTTGAAATTAGTTCAATTTATCATTGCAATTTAAGAATATATAACTTTCTAAAAAAGTTTTTATCAAAAGCTTTTTGAAGAGTTAACCCTTCAAAAGATATAAAGTTAAGTTCTAAAGACTATACTATAAGACAAATGCCTAAGTGTAAATATTTAAAAATTAGTTGCAGGAATATATTAATTGATATTGAATAAAAATATACAATGAAATGGTTTTCAGAAAACGTTTTCATTTTGGAGGAAATTTATTATGGGATATACAATGAAGGATGTTGCGAAAAAAGCTGGTGTCTCCTTATCAACTGTTTCCCGTGTTATAAATGACAGTTCATTGGTAAGCAAAGATACTTCTATTCGTGTAAAAAAAGCAATAGATGAATTAGACTATCAAATAAATGATTCTGCCCGTGCTTTAAGAACAAATATCAGTAACTTAATTGGCATAATCGGTGCTGGTATGGATAATCCATTTTTAATGGAAGTTCTTATAAGTTTAGAAAATAAAGCTATTAAGGATGGTTATAACATTATATATGGAGATTCTGAAGGTGAATTAGAACAAGAACTTTATTATATTAATATGTTTAAACAAAAAAAAATTGATGGATTAGTTATTTTAACTGCAAATTTTTCCGAGGATCTTATAAAAGCAGTTAAGAAAAGTAAAATACCCAGTGTCTTTGCTTCGGGTTATTTAGAAGACCCTGATTTACCAGCTGTTACAGTAAATAATATTAAAGCTGCAGAAGATGTTAGTAAATATTTATTAAAAACATCTGACTATTTTGGTGTCATTAGGGGTCCATATAGAGATTCTGTCGCAAGTGAAGAAAGAATGAAAGGAATTATAAATATATTTAATAACAAAAATATTGAATTAAAAGATAAATATATAGCTGAGGGAGACTTTAGTTATAAAAGTGGTTATGAATGTGCAAAAACTTTAATAAATAATAATCCAAGTTTAAATTCAATATTTGCCTTTAGTGACCAAATGGCTATAGGTGCTATCAAATACTGTGTTGATAATAACATTCAAATCCCAAAAGATATATCCATAATTGGTTTTGATGGTATTGAAGCTTCAAAGTATGTAAGTCCATCATTAAGTACAGTATTTCAATCTGGAACTGAATTAGGTACTGAAATAATGAAAGTATTAATGAAAAAGATTAATAATGAGGAAATTGAAAATAATAAAATATTTATTCCTCATAAATTAATAAAAAGAGAAAGTAGTAGATAATCATATTAGGAGGTGGTAAATTAAGTAATTAGTGAAAGTTAAAAACTAACAATAATTGAATTGTTGGTTACTTGACTTAAATCTATATTTAGACGTGACTTGCAGGTGATTATGTGTTTTTAAAGAATATTAAAAGTAGTTATAAGAAAGGGGTTTAAAACAATGAAAGCTAAATTGTCTACTGGTTTAACATTGATGTTGTTGGTTAGTTTATTGTTATTTTCTTTTCAGGCTTCTGCCCAAGATGGAACAGTAAGTGTAATGGGGGTATGGGGTGGCGGTGAATTGGATGCATTTAATAAAATGATTGAACCTTTTGAAGCTGCTACAGGAATAGAAGTCCAATATGAAGGAACCAGAGATCTCCCCACTTTATTAACAACACGACTTGAAGCAGGTAATCCTCCCGATATTGTAGCTGTGTCTGGACCTGGTATGATGAAAGACTTAGCTCAAGATGGAGATTTAGTAAATCTAGAAAACGTATTTAATATGAGTTATTTAAGAGAAGACTTTGATCAAAAATGGCTAGATTTAGCAACTTATGAAGACGGTATGTATGCTTTATTTATCGCTGGTGATGCAAAAAGTTTAGTTTGGTATAACCCTAAAGTATTTGAAGAGAATGGTTATGAAATCCCTGAAACTTGGGAAGAAATGGATCAATTAGCTCAACAAATGCAAGAAGACGGAATTTCACCCTGGTCTATTGGTTTAGAATCTGGTGCTGCTAGTGGTTGGCCAGGAACTGACTGGATTGAAGATATTATGTTAAGAACAGCTTCTCCTGAAGTATATGACCAATGGATAGCACACGATATTCCTTGGACAGATGAAAGAGTAAAAAATGCATTTGAAATCTTTGGTAAATATGCTAAAGATCCAAATATGGTATATGGTGGACCAACATCTGTATTATCATCTAACTTTGGTGATGCACCAAATCCATTATTCACATCACCACCAAGAGCTGGACTACACCGTCAGGCTAGTTTCATTACAAGTTTCATAAAAGAAAGCAATCCTGAATTAGAAGCTGGTGCAGACTTTGACTTCTTCCCACTACCTTCTATTGATGAAGAATATGGCACACCTGCATTAGGTGCTGCTGATATGCTTAGTATGATGAATGATAACGAAGATGCACGTAAATTTATGAAGTATATGGCTACTCCTGGTGCACAGTCTATTTGGTTAAGTGAACTTGGTAAATTAGGAACACACAATAGAATCAATCCTAATATTTATCCAGATGAAACAACTAGACAAATGGCAGACTTCTTAAATAATGCAGAAACATTTAGATTTGATGCTTCTGACTCAATGCCAGCTGCTATTGGTTCTGGAGCTTTCTGGCAAGGTCTTTTAGACTATGTAAGTGGACAAGACTTAGATAGTGTATTAGAAAATATAGAAGAAAGAGCTGATGATGCATATAGTTCCGGAAATGCAACAAATTAAAGTATAGCCGGGAGGTTTAATATATGGAAGAATTAGGTAAAAAGAAATGGGTGGCCCTCTTTGTAGGGCCAGCCACTCTTATTGTTGGACTTATGTTACTGTATCCCTCTATTCACACATTTATTTTAAGTTTTTTTGGGCCTAATTCAGAGGCCTTTGTAGGTATTGAAAATTATATCTATGCTTTTACAAACCAGACAATGCTTATTTCATTTAGAAATAACCTATTATGGCTTGTAGTATTTACATCTCTTACTGTAGGCTTAGGCTTATTATTTGCTATCCTTTCAGACCGTGTTAGATATGAAAAAATAGCAAAATCAGTTATTTTTATGCCTATGGCTATTTCATTTGTTGGTGCTGGTGTTGTTTGGAAGTTTGTTTATACTTACCGTCCTCCAGGATCTGAACAAATTGGTTTATTAAATCAAATCCTAATATCACTCGGTATGGAACCAATAGGTTGGTTAATACAAGGACCTTGGATAAATAATCTTGCTTTAATATTTGTTGGTGTTTGGATGTGGACCGGATTTTGTATGGTAATACTTTCTGCTTCATATAAAGGAATACCACGAGATCAAATTGAGGCGGCCAAAGTTGATGGAGCAACTGAATGGCAGGTATTTAGGTTTGTTATTTTACCTCACATGGCACCCACAATAGCCGTTGTTGCAACAACTATGGTTGTTAATGTGCTTAAAATATTTGATATTGTTTATGTAATGACAAATGGTAATTTCAGAACAGAAGTAATAGCAAATAGAATGTATAAAGAATTATTTCAATATAGGAACTTCGGACGTGCAAGTGCAATAGCTGTTGTATTATTTGTTTTAATTATTCCAGTAATTGTTATAAATATTAAAAGAATGCGGGGGGAAGCAAATGAATGATAACAAAATAACGAAAATTATAATAAATGTCTTGTTATTAGCTATTATGTTTGTTTGGATACTACCAACTATAGGTTTGCTAATAACTTCTGTTAGACCAGCAGCAGATGTTAACAGTAGTGGTTGGTGGACAGTATTTAACAGCCCCCTAAAATTTACACAATTTACTCTTGAAAACTATAGACAAGTATTAAATGTAAACAATATGAATATTGCTTTTAGAAACAGTTTTATTATTGCAATTATGGGGACAATATTGCCCGTTAGTATTGCATCATTTGCAGCCTTTGGTTTAGCTAAATTAAGGTTTAGAGGTAGAATGGTTATTTATGGACTTATAGTTGGACTATTAGTTATTCCTCTTCAGCTAACATTTATTCCTATATTAAGAATTTTTAACACTTTAAACATATCAGGTAGTTTTCTTGGACTGTGGATAGCCCATACTGGTTATGGAATGCCCTTCTCAGTATTTTTACTATACAACTTCTTTTCTACTTTACCTGATGATTTATTTGAAGCTGCTTATATAGATGGTGCATCAATGTGGACAGTTTATTATAAATTAGCTCTACCTTTATCGGTACCAGCGTTAGCATCACTTGTAATTTTTCAATTTCTATGGACCTGGAACGATTTACTTGTAGCATTAATTTATTTAGGTGGTACTCAAGATGTTGCTCCTGTAACAGTTAGATTGGCTAACTTAGTAGGTTCTTATGGGCAAAACTGGCATGTTCTAACAGCTGGAGCATTCATATCAATAATTGTACCTCTAATTATATTCTTCTCACTACAGAGATACTTTGTACGTGGTATATTAGCTGGATCAGTAAAGGGTTAAAAAGGAGTAAAAAATATGTTACCAGATAAAATCGATTTGATCTTAAGAGACTTAAAGGAAAAAATTTTTGAACAAAAAATAACTCTTAAAGAATGGAAAATCCAAGAAGTTAAAAAAGATAATAAAAATGAATATAATCCTATTGAAGAAAAAAATATTTTTCTTACCGGTAATGATAGACTTTGGGACAATACCGGTAAGATTTTTTTCTTTATGAATAGTATTAATTTAAATGTAAAATATGACAATCCATACCTTTATTTGGATATTGATGGTGAATGTACATTATATCTTAACAACAAAGTATACAGGGGTATTAATGAAAAAGAAATAAAACTGCCTAGTGTTAATGATAATTCTTATTATTTTAAAATTTTAGCTACACATGATGTTCATTTATCAGCAAAACATCAAAGAATGTATAATAAACCTTATCCTCCTCATCTTTTTAGAAAAGCGTTTGTTTATAATAAAAACATTGAAGTAGAAAAATTGTATGTATTAATTAAAAATATAAAAAATGCAATTGAAGTTATTGATGATAAAGATAAATCTAATCTAGAAAATATTATGGAAAATGGTATAAAAAAAATAAATTTCTTTACTTCTAATAAAAATGTATTTAAAAGGTCTGTTAATACTTCTTATGATTATATGATAATTTCCTTACATAAAATTAATATCAACGACAGAAATGGAAAGGTATTTGCTCTTGGACATTCTCATTTAGATATAGCTTTCAAGTGGACAATATCTGATACTATCAGAAAACTTGAAAGAACAATTAGTACAACTTTAAATTTAATAGATAATTATGATGATTATTATTTTATCCAGACTCAAGCAATCTTATATGATTATCTAAAAGAGTATTACCCAGAATTATTTAATAAATTAAAAGATAAATTAAAACAAAAACAGTTTATTATAGATGGATCTTTTTGGGTTGAACCAGATTTGAATTTAACTCATGGTGAATCATTAATAAGACAGATTCTCTATGCAAAGAAGTTTTTTGAAAACTATTTTAGTATAGAGACAAAGATCGCTTGGCTACCGGACTCTTTTGGGTTTAGTGCTATTTTACCTCAAATATTAAAAAAATCTAATATAGATTATTTCATAACAACAAAATTACAGTGGAATGATACAAACGATTTTCCCTATAATATCTTTAAATGGGAAGGCATAGATGGGAGCCAAATACAATCTTATTTATTAAGTGACACATATGGTGGAAACTTAGAACCTAAGAAAATATATGATGCATATAATAACAGAAAACAAAAAGATATTGAACAAGTATTGTCTCTATACGGTTATGGAGATGGTGGTGGGGGTAATACAGAATCTCAATTAAATAATCTAAACGAAATGACAAATATACCTTATCTACCAGAAATAAAGACAGGTAATATATATAATCATTTAGAAAATATATTTGATAAAGATAATTTGCCGGTTTGGAATGATGAATTATATTTAGAAAAACACAGAGGAACTTATACAACACAAGCCAAATTAAAAAAATATAATCGCAAATTGGAATTTTTATTGATAAATACCGAGTTCCTCTATTCATTTGCACATCTTAAAGGAATAAACTTAAAAGTGAGCTTTGAAAAATTATGGAAAGTTTTGTTAAAAAATCAATTTCATGATATTTTACCAGGCTCATGTATCGAAGAAGTATATCACGAAGCTGTTGATGACTATAAAGATTTAGAAGAAAATTTAATTAATCTTAAAAACAATATTTTTGAGTTTCTTATAAAAAATTCTCAAACGACTTCTGATCATTTATTTATATTCAATCCACTCAGTTTCAATATGGATAATGTACTATCTATAAAAAAAGAATATTTAAATGACAACTATAATTCTATAAAATTCAATGAAAAAATATATCCTCTACAAATTGATGAAAACTATATATACTTTCAAACAAAAAATATAAATCCTTTTCAAATCAAAAAAGTTAAATTATTAAAAGAATCTACTAAAATTAAAAATAATTTAAAATCAAGTAACTATTATTTAGAAAATAAATTCTTAAAAATATCTTTTGATGAAAATGGAAGAATTTATTCCATATATGATAAAGACAAAAATATTGAATACGCAGAAAATAATAAATTTGTTAATCGCCTTAAATTATATGATGATAAATCTACCTATTTTGATTCCTGGGATCTATCAATATCAGAAGACAATAAAAAATATATTGATCAACTTGAATATATTAAGATCAAAGAAAAAGGTCCATACTTCCATTCGATTATATTAAAAAGAAAATTTTATGATTCATCTATTACACAAGAAATAAAGCTATTTGATAATAAAAGAAAAATTGATTTTAAAACTAAAGTTGATTGGAATCAAAGACAGCAATTACTAAAAACTAGTTTCCCAATGAATATTAAAAATAGTGAAGCTCTTTTTGATCTTTCAATGGGATATATTAAAAGAGATAACTATAAAAATGATCCTTGGTCAAAAGCAAAAACTGAAGTACCTGTTCATAAGTGGGTCAACTTAAACAATGACAAACTCAGTATTAGCCTTTTAAATGACTGTAAATACGGCCATAATATTACCGAAAATATCATAAATTTAACTTTGCTCAAAGGAGGAATATATCCAGACCCTAAATCTGATTTGGGCGAACATGAATTTACTTATTCATTATTATTATCTCCAAATCCAATAGATATTGTTTCTATTGAAAAAAATGCAATGCAATTAAATAATAAGCCCTTATATTATTTCCCTAAAGAAACAAAACTGAAAAATGATAGTAATAAAATTATTTTGGAAAGCATTATAAATATAAATAGTGAAAATATAACAATTGATAGTTTTAAATTAGCTGAAGACAATAAAGGATACATTCTAAGATTTCATGAATTTGCAGGTAAAAAAACAAGCGTGGAATTTTCTTTTAATATAAATATTAATAAAATTATTGAAACTGATTTAATGGAAAATAATATTAAATTACTAACAAAAAGTAATAAGTTGAAACTAAGTGTAAACCCTTTTGAAATTAAAACTTTAAAAATATTCTTAGGATAAATTTAAAGGCTCCCCTCAGGGAGCCTTCAGAGTGTAGACAAAGTCACAAGATAAACACAAATATCTTGTGGCTTTTTTTAATAAAAAACCATCAAAACCCCTTATATATCAAGACTTTAAGTCACTTTTATGATATAATATATATAA
>Ga0136558_1000021_pt1 | contig 92747 bp, 96 predicted proteins | sample AntRauTorckE6833_FD_101391 | JGI IMG/M metagenome (GOLD analysis project Ga0136558, IMG submission 101391) | Saline lake microbial communities from Rauer Islands, Antarctica - Metagenome Torckler E6 #833 | ecosystem: Environmental > Aquatic > Non-marine Saline and Alkaline > Saline | place...
ACTGGCAAATCCTGAGAAACTACAAGCGGCTGGGGTAGTTGGTGTGGCTGAAGTGCACCGAATACACCAGACATTAGAACAAGTGCGGCAACGCTCAGCGGTTGAAGCACCGCACCGAACCTTACAAAGTTTACTACAAGAAAGTGGGTTACTAAGCTACGTGGAGCAACAAGACCCCTGGGAAGGAGGTCGTGTAATCCGTCGATTATACGACACGGTAGCACAGATGGTGCAGACCGATGAGGTGCGCAGCTTGCGTGATGTACATATGATGTTTTTACGGTATGAGGAGTACAAGGTACCACTGGCTGCACCATACATTGCCACTCGTGACGCTGCAGTGCGCGTAATGACGGCACATAAATCCAAGGGGTTGGAGTTTCGTCGAGTGTTTGTACCGCGACTGACTGATAACTTATGGGGTGGGTCCCGAAAGGCTTCGTTATTTTCAGTACCTCTTACAACTACTGTAGATCAGACTGAGGTGCTTGATGATGATCGTCGGTTGTTGTACGTTGCGATGACGAGAGCTAAAATCGCTTTGTATTTGTCTTGGCCACATAGCGATATGAGTGGTAAAGAACGAACCTTGACCCGTTTGTGGGATAGTGAGCGAACCGTTGATGTGAGGACTCCTGATACCAATGCTTTTGAAGCCGGTATATCTTTACCAGAAACACTGCAGGGTACACTTGATGAGGTGCAAATTGACCCAGAAATATTACAAACCTATCTAAAAGCTCGAGGACTGTCAGCAACGAGTTTGAATAACTACCTTACTAGTCCGTGGAATTACTTGTATCGTAATGTATTGCGAGTACCTGAAGTACAGCCACTGCATATGCTTTTTGGTACGGCGGTACATGCGGTATTGGAACAGATAGTTCGAGCCGCTCCTCAGCATGAAGTTACGGTAGCTGCTGCCGAACGAGCGTTGCAACTGGCTTTACAAAAACTACCACTCACTGCTGAAGAATATACTCAGTTACACGAAAAAGCCCTACAAGCACTAGCTGTATATATACCAGAATTACAAAGTACCGTGAGTACCGCCAACCGTAGTCGAGTAGAGGTGTCGGTCGCAGTGGTATTGGAAACTGGCCAAGAGATAATTCCAGAACTACCACTGAAAGGTACTTTGGATCGGGTGGATTATGATAGTGCTGGTCGAATAGAACGGGTGGTTGATTACAAAACTGGTAAACCAAAGACCCGTAATGCGATTGAAGGAAAAACAGCCGCTGCAGACTCATCATACAAACGACAACTTGCCTTTTATGCCCTGTTACTAGATCTTCAGGGTGAGTATCATAAGGATATTAAATTCGTTCTTTCGTTTGTCGAGCCAGCCAGCAACGGTCAAGTGCGCGAAGAGATATTTTATATTGATGAAACGGAGCTATCCGCTATAAAAGAAGAGGTGGTGACGGCGGCTTATGAAATTGCCAGTGGCAGCTTCCTGTCTACTGCGTGCGATCCAGAAAAATGTGAGTACTGTGAATGGGTTGAGGCACTAAGAAAAACCACACCTAACTAGCTTTGGGTAGGTGTGGTTCTTAGTGGTATGTCCGGAGTGATTATTGTTCTAAATCAGTACGGATACCGTTAACAATTTTGTTCAATGTTGAGTACGTTTGAGCCCCATACAGTGCTTCCTGTTCATCGCCTAACATTACTACAGTGAAAGGGGCTTGGTTGGCACCAGCTGCTTTAGCTTCTGTTGCAAGGGTTGTGATGGTGTTGGCAGGAACGTTGTTTGATCGACAAGTATTAAATTCATTTATAGCAATTCCAGTTGTGCTGGCGTATTCCGCCAACTTAGTTTGATCAACTGGCTTCACGGTATCACGAGAATCAAATACAATATCAGAATATCGCCAGAAATCACTATCACTTTCCGTGCCAGCACAATACCCAGCTTCAAGTACGGTAGTGTCTTCTCCGGCTGGAAGTGGGCGGAAGGTCCAACCTACAAGACCATCGATACCTTGTTCGCGTACTAACCGGTCCATGGCGTAGTAATATGATTTACAGGTAGGGCAGTCATAGTCTAAATAAGTCACGAACATCAGTGGAGCGTTCGGGTTGCCACGAATCATATCATCGGCCGTAACTGTACGGACTGATTGCTTCATACTTGGAGTAGCAGCATTTCTAGTTTGAGCAACGTTGGTGCGAGGGTCTTGCTTGGTAGACTGATTAGAGAAAAAGATAACGCTTGCAATAATTCCAAAGCCAAGGAGAATGGCAATCGGTAAAATATATGAGTTTTTGCGTTGTGGTTCCATATGAGTAGTTAGGTAGTAATTAGCTACTGATCTAAGGTGTCGTGTGGCTAGCTGATTAAATTATAGCACGCTCTTACACAGGGTTTCTCATGCTATACTGTGAGTTATCATGAGTCTTTGGGAAGCGTTCGGTCTAGGTTTATTGCAGGGGGTGACGGAATTTTTACCAGTCTCCTCTTCTGGTCATTTAGTGTTAGCTAGGGCAATACTAGGGTCCGATGTAACCTACGGATTAACCTTCGATGCGGTACTTCATTTAGCAACAGTCTTGGCCGTCATTGTGTACTTTTGGCGAGATTTATATCGCCTCGGTCAGACGGTGCTACGTAAACTGGGTAGGCTACCAGTTAATCAAGATGATGCATTACTCTTAAAAGTATTAGTAATCGGTACTATTCCAGCGGTGGTGGCTGGGCTGTTGTTAGAGTCATATGTTTCGGTTATTTTTAATTCACCTTTAATTGTCGCTGCATTACTGTTTACAACGGCGATTTTCTTTATGTTTGCCGAATACTATCACTTTCGTTATCCTCGTCAGTACCAAATTACGACCCGTAGCGCGTGGTGGGTTGGTGGGTGGCAGGTACTAGCTTTGTTACCTGGCGTATCTCGTTCTGGTATAACCATGGGGGCTGGAATGATTTACGGGTTATCGCGAACAGTGGCGACTCGTTTTTCTTTCTTGTTAGCGATTCCGTTAATTACTGGGGTAGGGGTGAAAAAACTCCTAGATGTGTTGGTGGAAGGTGGTGGAGCCATTCCGTTAATGGCGTTAGGGGTAGCTTCGGTGACCGCCTTTGTATCGGCACTGATTGTAGTGCACTGGTTTATGAACTTTGTTCGCCGTAATACCCTGTGGCCATTTGTGTGGTACATTCTGGTGCTGGTCAGCTTTATTTTACTGGCACATTGGTTTGCATAATTTGCAGACCGTGTAGCTAAAAGAGTAGGGAGTGGGTGAGAGCAACGTCTTCATTTGGAATTTCCCAGGCTGAGGTGTCAATCGGAATATCTCTTTTACGAAAACCGTCTTTTACTTTTACGTGGCCGTGCTCGCGCGCGTAATCAAATACCTGTTTGGTAACTCGAACGTCCTGCTCACAATATTTTTTGATAGACTCAACGTTACCTTCTCGCCACCATCGAACCGCCTGTAATCCATCGGCATTCTTTTTGGCCCCGACAGTGGCCTTGGCTACGTCATCGAGTCGCAACCGACGGCCAAAAGAGGTACGAATGTCTTCTAGAATATCAATACTTTTTATATGACTGAGGTCACCGGGATAGTATTTATTTAAAAGAGGGATATCAAAGTGGTTACTGTTGTAACCAACGAGTGCATCTGCTTTTTCAATGATAGGCCAAAGCACTTCTAGTTCGTCGATTGTGACGGTGGTGTATTTGTCAGTTTTGCTGTCGTAGACAGTGGCTACCGATATGTCTAAAGCAGTTGGGTCATTGGAACCAACATCTTGAAAGATATTTTGTGTTTCTAAATCAAAAACAATATAACGCATATTCTGACAATATAACTAATGTTCAGAGTGTAGCATACTGCACTATTATAAAAATTAAAGGTCTCGTTCAGTTGGGCCGTGGTTGAGAACTTTTAATCGGGCATCCATTGCACTTTGGATAGTGGCTTGTAATCCACGAGGGTCGGGAAGCCCTTTGGTTTTAAAGTAACTCTCAGCCGCGCTAGCTGTTTGAGCGCGAACCGTACCAAAGTTTAAAAAGGTAGCAATAATCCCCCGTACGCTCACTCTCACGTCTTGCAAGCGCTCTAGCCGGAAACTGCTACTTCGTCGGTTAAAAAAGTGAACCTGATCAATCACTATAATGCGTCGATCAGTGATTATCCACAAATCAAGATAGTAATGGGTCCAAGCCATCGCAGCTGCCATTGTGGCAAATAAAAGCCAACCGAAGTAGATAAAAAACAAAATTGGCACAATTTCATCCCAAGAAATTTGAGCACTCGCAGTATCAGGAATGAATGGGATAACCCACAAAGTAATTAGGGGTAGTAGTGCTAAGAATCCAATACTGAGAAATTCAATACAGATAACGAACCAATGTTTTCGCACTACGCTAAGAACCTGTTCGTCGCTCTCTAGTTGAATCTTTTCAAATAACATAGAAATGGTTTATAAGGTAACCCACAGTAGACTAATACAGAGCAAAAATACCAAGGTTACAGTACTCGTAAAGTACCACCAAAAAGTTCGGCGAATAGCAGTTTTTCCAATCGCGTAGTTGCGCCAGTGATAGACAAAAATAGCGGAAAAAAGTGCGTAAAATAAAATGCCAAAAATAAATCCACCCCACCACAGTAGGTGACCGTGGGTGTGTAAAAAAGTCTCGATAGCGGCGGCTTCTGGCATGTTGTTTATAGTGCCATAGTCCAGACGCTTACGCGAGGAACCTTATACTGATCGTTGTGAGTACACTGCAGTTGTAGTGGTTTAGGAGTGATGGTGTGAAGTGCTGTAACTTGCTCTGGTTCGTGTTCAATCCAGAGTTCCCCGTTTGGGGTCAGGTATTGGACCGCGGTTTCTAGGATGCTTCTGATGATCGTCAGGCCGTGGTCGCCGCCATAGAGAGCGATTGGTGGTTCGTACTTACGCACCGCTGGACTGGTTCGGTCTACTGCTGGATCAATATAAGGAGGGTTAGAAACTATTAGGTCATACTGTGGTTTTGACAGGTTTTTTGGTAAGGCAGCCAAAAGGTTGCCAGTATAAATAGAAAAACGGTCTGAAGCAATGTGGTTGTTGATACAGTTATTTTTTATGGTAGTTGTATGCTGTGGGTCCAGTTCAATGAACGTGACCTGACTCTCGTTTACTGCTTGAGCAATAGCTATACCGATGCAGCCAGAGCCAGCACACAAGTCTAGTACACTAATTTGTTTATTGGGATTAGTAAGAAGTTGTTTGATTACAATTGCAGTCCAGTACTCAGTTTCGGATCGGGGAATCAGTGGTCGTGAATGTAGTTCGATACTTGTATCTAAAAAAGGTACATGGCCAATAACGTAGGCTAATGGTTCGCCAGCAATCAGTCGCTCTCGGTCATGCCAGTACGCAGTGGTCTCGCACCCGTTATATTTTTCTTGAAGTAGCCACTGAAATTCTTGCTCCATAGAATGCACTATGCCGAGCGATGGGAGGAAAGTCAATTCTAGCTATTTTTACGTTGCAGTATTTTGCTGGCCAGTCTGTTATACTGGGTTGTTATGGCAACGGCACCAATTCTACAAATTACTGATCTAGTTAAGACGTATGGTTCGGGTAAAAATAAAAAGGCTGCTGTCGATGGAATTAACCTATCAATTCCCGAAGGTAGTTTCTACGGCCTGTTAGGACCAAACGGAGCGGGAAAAAGTACTGCAATCGGGTGTGTTACTGGTACTCATACGATTACTAGTGGTCAGATTACAGTTGCTGGTTTTGATGTAGTGCGAGACTATAAACAAGCGCGATCCCAGATCGGTCTTTCGGCGCAAGAATATAATATTAACCCCTTTGAACGAACCTACGACCTGTTAGATTTTATGGGTGGGTATTATGGTATTCCGGCTAAAGAGCGGCACGCACGGATTGAGCGTTTGGTAAAACAGTTTGACCTTACCGAGCACATTGAGAAGCAATTTAAAGAGTTGTCTGGTGGGTTGAAGCGTCGTGTGGTTCTGGCCAGAGCGTTGGTGCACGACCCGAAATTGCTTATTTTAGATGAACCTACAGCTGGAGTGGATGTAGAACAACGACGAGAGATTTGGCGATATCTACAAGATCTTAATCAAGCGGGGAAAAGTATTATCTTGACCTCGCACTATTTAGAAGAAATTGAGTTATTGTGTGACCAGGTTGCAATTATCAATCACGGTAAAATTGTCGCTGACAGCTCCAAACAGTCGTATTTGGAACACGGCCGGTCACTTGAAGAGGAATATTTATATATTACTCAACAGTCTACTAAAAAAACAGCCGTATGAATTGGATTGGATTATATACGCTAGTGCGTAAAGAAGTAACTCGGATGTTTCGGGTAGTAACGCAAACTATCTTTGCACCACTGATTTCCGCGACACTTTACATTTTTATTTTTGGTACTATCGTTGGTAGTAAAATCGATGAGATTGCTGGTGTAGAATACATTACCTTTGTGTTTCCAGGGATCTTAATGCTTAACATTATTACAGCTTCTTTTTCACATTCTTCAAGCTCTATCTTTACCGGAAAGTACTTTAAGCACATCGAAGAAGTATTGGTAACACCATTTTCACACCTGGAGATCGTGATTGGCTACGCCACAGCAGGAATTGTTCGAGGGGTAGTGGTAGCTATCGGAGTTTTGGGAATCGGGCTTTTGTTCGGAGCGGTGACGCTAAGTAATGCGCCGTTGTTTCTTTTCTACGTATTGAGCGTGGCTACTATATTCTCTCTACTCGGTATGTTAGCGGGGTTATTTGCTAAAAACTTTGATCAACTAGCGATGTTGACTGCCTTCATCATCACACCATTTACTTATTTAGGTGGAATTTTCTATTCATTATCAATGCTCCCTGAGTCAGCTCAGTTTTACACGCAACTGAACCCTTTCTTTTACTTTGTCGACGGTATACGTAGCAGTATGATTGGAATTAGTGAAGCAAATGTATTAGTAGGTTTAATGGTAATTTCTGGATTGGTGCTGGGGTTGGGAACCCTAGTAACACATTTATTTCGGATTGGGTGGCGAATTCGACAATAAGTTGCTCACAGGATGGGGGAGGAGGGTTTGGTTTGGTTTGATACACTACAAGTAATATGAATACAAAAACCAAATTATACGAAACAGTAGCTGCTTTGATGGCTCCGGGGAAAGGTATTATCGCAGCTGACGAAAGTGACGGAACAGCCGGAAAGCGGTTACAAATGGTTCATTTACCAAATGAACCAGAACACCGACGAGCGTTTCGTCAGGTATTATTAACCGCACCGGAGATTGAAGAGTTTGTTTCTGGAGTGATTTTATACGACTCTACCATTCGTAACAGTACTAGTGAAGGAATGCCATTTCCAGATGTATTGCTCGCAAAAGGAATTATCCCTGGTATTAAAGTTGATCGGGGTACCACTGATTTGCATGGCTTTAAGGGCGAGGTAGTAACCCGAGGGCTTGATGATTTAGCGGAGCGTTTTGGTAAATATTATGATATGGGTGCACGCTTTGCCAAATGGCGAGCGGTGATTACTATCGGAGAGGATATTCCAACTGATGCCAGTATAGAGATGGACGCAATTATGCTGACTCGGTATGCACAATACGCACAGGCGGCTGGTTTGGTACCAATTGTAGAGCCCGAAGTTATTTTTGCTGGTGATCATGATATCGCTCGTGCTGAGCAGGTGACAACTCGCACCTTGCAAATTCTCTTTCACACGCTGCAAAAATACCAGGTTGATTTGTCGGGACTGATTTTAAAGTCTTCGATGGTACTCGCAGGAGATTCTTATCAAGAACAGTCAACTCCTGAAGCGGTTGCTAATGCAACGTTGCGAACCTTTCATCTCTCGGTACCTCCAACGGTTGGTGGAATCGTTTTTCTTTCTGGCGGACAAACTCCAAAACGAGCAACAGAAAACCTACAAGCGATTGCTGCGTTAGGTGAACAGCCGTGGCCAATCTCTTTCTCTTATTCTCGAGCGATTGAAGAACCAGTACTTGATGCGTGGGAAGGAAAGGAAGAGAATGTCGACAAAGCTCAAAAAGTTCTCTTGCACACCGTACGGATGAATGGTTTTGCTCAACAAGGCAAGTACGACGCCAGTAAAGATACGAAGCGTAAGTAAAGGGTGTAGTACACTAACAATTAAAAAATCTCACTTTTTAGGAAGTGAGATTTTTTAATTAGAAACGAGTAACTTATTTCTTTTGAGTATATACCGTGTGTTTCTTCGCAAACGGATTAAATTTCTTTAGAGAAAGTTTCTTACTCGGGTCTTTTTTAACTTTGTTGTTATAACGAGCGTAATAGGTGTGGCCCTTACCAACACCATTTTCGTCTCCTTTGGTGGCGAGCTTGACTAAGAAATCTTGTGACATAGTGCAACGATAGTAGCAACAACCCGTGGGCAAGTCAAGGTTTTTATTGTTTTGTAATCAACAGGCAAGGAGGGGTTTTAAAGGGCTTGCAGTTACGGTCGCGTGGTATCATGAGAATGTCATGCGACTAATGGTTTTATACATATATTGTGTCGCAGTCAGCGACACTTAGCATTATGCGTGTTCTTACTTTTGGTTGGGATTATCCCCCCATGCGAAACGGCGGTCTAGGGGTAGCGTGCTATGGTCTGACTCGTGAGTTGGTCGATCAGGGTATCGATGTAATTTTTGTGTTGCCCCGGTCACAACCAACCTTGGGTTCGTCGCGGTTTATATTTGCTGACGTAGAAAAAAATATTCGTGTGTATGAGGTGCCATCCGCCATTGCACCGTACCAGAGTTCTCAATCAGTTCAGACTATGTTTGATGAAACTGGTACTCGAGTGGTCTCTCATCACACCATGATTGATGCAGTAAATCAATTTGCTGCACGTGGTGCTACAATAGCAGCCACTGAAGAGTTTGATGTGATTCACGCCCATGACTGGACCTCATATCTAGCTGGAGTAGCTGCTAAGCGAGTTTCTGGAAAACCATTAATACTCCATGTACACGCCACCACGTTTGACCAAGCAGCTGGTGATAATATAGATCCAGTTATTTTTGATATTGAACGTAACGCATTTAATTATGCCGATAAGGTAGTGACAGTCAGTCAGTTTACAAAAGATATTTTGACCAGCAAACACGGTATTGCTCCTGAGAAGATAGAGGTAGTTCATAATGGATGTGATACCTATGAACCGCCTCGTTATACACCAACCCTGCAAGAATGGCGTGAAGAAGGGAAGCGGATTGTGTTGTATCATGGTCGGATTACGATTCAAAAAGGGGTAGATTATTTTGTCCGAGCTGCTCGACGTGTAATCGATGAGGATCCTAATGTTATGTTTGTGATATCAGGTTGGGGTGATATGACTAATCAAATTATTGCTCAAGTAGGTGAGATGGGGTTGTCGGGTCATGTGTTATTTGCTGGTGCCTTATGGGAAGAAGAGCGCGACCAGATGTATCAAAGCGTTGATTTAGTAGTAATGCCATCAGTGTCTGAGCCGTTTGGACTAGTGCCCTTAGAAGCCATGCAGCACGGTACACCGTCGCTAATCTCAAAACAGTCGGGGGTAGCGGAGGTAATGACGCATGTGCTTAAGGTAGATTTTTGGGATGTGGATGAAATGGCCAATAAGATTTTAGCCACGCTGCGCTACGGCGTTATGCAGAAACAGTTAATTGCTCAAGGACGGGAAGAACTGCCGCGATTCTCTTGGAAGCATGCAGCTGAAAAAGTTAGTCAACTATATCAGTCGTTACGTAACTTAATTACTTCATAGATTTATGCTCTCTGTTTGTCCCTATTTTCATGTACATCAACCATATCGAATCAAACGATACCGGGTATTTGATATTGGTAAGGATAACCAATACTTCAATGATGGAAGCGCAACTGATTTAAATAACCAACGCATCGTCGAAAAAGTAGCCAATAAGTCATATCGGCCAACGAACGCTGTTTTAAAACAACTGCTTGAAGAACATCCCGACTTTTGCTTTGCCCTTTCCTTTTCTGGTACGGTGCTCGAGCAATTTGCTGCGTACGCACCCGATGTATTGGAATCTTTTCAAGAGTTAGTGGCAACTGGTCGGGTGGAAATATTGGCTGACACCTATTATCATTCACTGGCGTTTTTTTATTCAGTACCAGAGTTTGAAAGGCAGGTTGCTCTGCATCAAGAAAAAATTCAGTCTTTGTTTGGGGTGACTCCAAAAGTATTTCGTAATACTGAATTGTCATACCGGAACGATCTGGCCAAATGGTGTGAAGATAATGGCTATACCGGAATCATGGCTGAGGGTTGGGAGCCAGTACTGGGTTGGCGGAGTCCAAACTATCTCTATCGACCGGTTGGGTGTGAACGGATTAAAGTTTTATTAAAAAATTATAAACTATCTGACGATATTGCCTTTCGGTTCGGCAACCGAGCGTGGGAGAGTTTTCCACTCGACGCAGATACTTTTGCTAAGTGGGTGCACGCGCATCATGGAGATGGTAACACCATCAATCTGTTCATGGACTACGAGACCTTCGGTGAACATCAGTGGGAAGATACCGGCATTTTTGATTTCTTGCGCGCGGTACCGCATCGATTATCTGCTCATGATGACACTTCATTCAAGACTCCTAGTCAGACAATTGAGGCGTACGATGCAGTGGGGGAAATTGATGTACCAGACGTATTAACTTGGGCTGATACAGATCGTGATTTAACTGCGTGGGTGGGGAATGATATTCAGCGAGATGCGATAACAGCAATTTACCAGATGGAAACTGATATTTTAGCTACAAACCACGAAGAGTTAATTGAAACTTGGCGAAAACTACAAACATCTGATCATTTCTATTACATGTGTACGAAGTGGTTTAATGATGGTGATGTGCACGCGTATTTTAGTCCTTATGAATCACCTTACGACGCCTACATTGCCTTTATGAACTCGCTTTCTGATTTACAATTGCGAGTCCGTACTTTGCAAAAAGAACCGGTGAGTGAGATTTCACTGGATACCCCAGAACTAGCTGCACCGGAAGATTCTAAGGAAGATACTGTTTCTGGTTCTACACAGGAACCGGTAATCACAACAGACACGCACCAGTGGTTTCGTAGTACAATGAAGGCATCACTGGAGTGGATGCAAAAAACGATCGCACGTGTTACCGGCTGGTTCCGCTCTCCAAAGCGATAAATTTATTTCATTAGCTCTTTTACTATGGCCACTAAAGCTACCAAACGAACTGCTACTAAAGCAAAAAAGACGACTCCAAAGAAAACTACTACAAAGAAAGCGGCTACAAAAGCCCCAACAGCGCGAGCGAAAAGAACTGCTCAGGCACGTAAAGCACCAAAACGACGAGTAACCAAATCTCCAGCTGCTTTACCAGCAGCGATGGCCCAAGAAGCTTTTTGGGTTAATAATGGCGAGGTATTGCACACACTATCTGATTTGGCTGAAACGTTGCGGACTATGGACGACGCTACCTTTCGCCATCACGTCAACCAAGAGAAGAATGACTTTGCTACTTGGGTTGAAGAAGTATTAGAAGAGCCGGCGTGTGCGACTGATTTAAAACGAGCAAAAACGACCCGTAGTACGCGCACTGCAGTATTAAAATGTCTACGTAAATATAACTTGTAATTATCTATGTCTCGAGCAGTTACAATTGGTAATGGAAATGTCTTAGTTGGAATTGACGGTCACGGTCATGTGCGCGATTTGTATTTCCCATATGTTGGGCATGCCAATCATGTTAGTGGTGCTAGTGGTAACTTTGCTCATCGGGTGGGTGTCTACGTAGACGGTGACTTTGCGTGGCTTGATGACGCTGGTTGGGAGGTGACTATTACTGGCGCAGCTGCTAGTGCGGTGGGAGTCTTGCACGCAGTGCATGCCGAGTTTGGGGTTACGCTAACTAGTACCGATGTAGTTCACAACGAGGAAAACGTCTTTATTCGATCAGTTGATGTCACCAACAATCGAGACGAGGCTCGTACCATTAAAGTGTATTTTGCTCAACAATTTCGTATTTCTGAATCACGCCGTGGTGATACTGGGTACTATGACCCGCGAGTGAAAGCAATCGTGCACTACAAGGGGGCGGTTAGTTTGCTGGTGAATGCACTAATGGACGGTGAACCGTTTGTTGATTACAATATTGGCTTATTTGGTATTGAAGGAAAAGAGGGGACGTATCTTGATGCGCTTGATGGACAGTTGGAGCAGAACCCAATCGAACACGGTTCAGTTGACTCGGTTATTGGCTTTACCGCTGAGCTGGCTGCCGGAGCCAGTACCCATATAGATTATTGGATTGTTTGTGCCCACTCGGTACCGCAGGCACATGCTATGGACGAATACGTTTTGGAAGAAACCCCAGCGCGGCTGGTCGCTTCAATTCAAGCCTACTGGAAAGCTTGGATTGACAAAGATGAGAATGATTTGTCAATGTTCTCTCCAGAATTACAACAACTATACCGTCAGTCACTGACGACTATCAGGGTGCATACCGATAACCGCGGTGGCATCATTGCTTCTAGTGATACCGACATGCTCCATCATGGTCGAGATACGTATAGTTATGTTTGGCCTCGCGACGGAGCACTGATCGTGCGAGTTTTAGACGAGGCTGGGTACATTGATATATCACAACAATTTTACGAATTTATTACTGGATGTATTGAGCCAGCTGGATATCTGATGCATAAATATCGTTCTGACAAAACACTTGGAAGTTCGTGGCATTCGTGGTTAAACCACGGTGTACCGCGGTTGCCAATCCAGGAAGACGAAACAGCTTTGGTACTTGCTATGCTGTGGCGACACTACGATCAGAACCGTGACCTTGAGTTTATAGAGTCCCTCTATAACCCGTTCATCGAACCAGCCGCCCAATTTATGATGAACTACGTTGAGCCAGCTACTGGTCTTCCGCAAGCCTCGTTTGATCTTTGGGAAGAGAAATATCTTACCAGTACGTTTACGACATCGGTAACAGTTGAGGCACTATTGGCTGCGTCACGCTTTGCTCTACTGTTAGGGAAAGAGTCAGATGCTCGGGCCTACCAAGCGGTTGCACAGCGTATGCAACAGGCGATTATGCAGTATCTGTATGATGACGAGTTAGGTATGTTTGTGAAAGGGGTGACTCACTTACCTGATGGTACGCTTGAGTACGATCGAACGGTTGATACTAGTAGTTTCTTTGGTCCAGTATTCTTTGATATTGTTGACGTACACGATGAACGGATTGTTCGGTCATTACAAACCGTAAATGAGCGATTATACGTACAAGCTTCAAGTGAAGGATATATTCGTTACGAAAAAGATACCTACTACACCATGCACGACGCTGGTACCCCTAATCCTTGGGTAATTACTACACTATGGATTGCCCAGTATTACATTAAAGCTGCTCGCTCACTAAAAGATTTGGAGCCAGCCTATCAGTTATTGGAATGGACTTGCTCACATACGGTTGGAGCTGGTGTGCTCGCTGAACAGATGCACCCACACACCCGAGCGCATCTTTCAACTGCTCCACTGGTCTGGAGTCATGCTGAATTTGCAGCGACCATACACGCGTATCGCGATGCCTACCTTTCGTTTAAGACTACGGACGGTAACGGGTAGTCCAGTAGCCAAAACGACCATATAAATGTCGATAGTGCCCCAATATCGTTCGGTGGATGTGGTGGGCGAGACCGATAGTATTATTGCTAGCGGCAATTTGTTCTGCAAGAGAACGCATATAGGTACCACTGGTAGCGGTACAGGTGAAGGTAGCTACCGGATATTCATCTTGACTATGGGCAGTCCAAAAGGCAGCCCAGTCACGTAGTACTGCTACGCGACGAAAATCTTCTCCTAGGGCTTTGCTGGGAGCAGTTACGGTTGGTAGTTGGTCAATTCGCTTTAGAGCCCGCTTATACAACTCTTCACCTGTATAGGATTCTAGCTTTAGTAACCGGAGGTTATACACGTGTGAGTGGCGGATTGGGATCTCAATTTCATCCAGCCGACCCTCTAGAGTCCAGACATGCAGCGGTTTTCCTTGTACTGTTTTGGAGGAAAAGTGAGGGTACGCTAGCGCCACGTCGCCTTGTAGCCGGCGACAGGTTTGGTGCAGGTTATTGACGGTAACGGTTGGTGGTGCAGTGTACTGTAGCCGGCCGAGAATATCGCCAGTGTCCGAACTGATGCCAAAGACGGTTGAGAATTCGTACTGTTTATCTAAAGCATGGTATTCGGTTTGTTTTTTACATTCATCTCCTAGTAGTAGTAACAAAGCGCCCGAAGCCATCGGATCAAGGCGGCCTGCGTAGGCAATGGGAGTATCTTTTAGGTGGGGTTTAGTAGCCCGAAATTTCTCTAAAGCAATCAAAGGAGTTTCTCCCACCGCTTTGTAAATTGTAGCAGTGCGGGTTTTCATGGATAGAAAGTAGTAAAAAAGGTGATCATCACCCTACTAAATTACCAGTGGCGTACGCGTTGACTAGTAGTAAAAGAATAAAGGCACCAATTATCAAAATAACTAATTTCATAGCGATAGTATAACAAAGAAACACCCGGCCGTTTCATAAACGGCCGGGTGCGGTGATCTTACCGTGAGGCAATGCGTGGTTCCCAGCAACTGCGCGATGCGTTCCAGTCTTGGTAGGGGTCGGCGTAGCGACCGTGGAGGTACTGGACGTAGGTCAGGTAGTCATCGATGTCTTGCATATCAAGACCACGAGCCCGAATGTCCGGTCCATGGAGTCCCAGCAAAACCTGAAAGGTACCACCGGCTGTGGACGCACCAGCTGCGTTGGGTCGCAGACTGCCGTCAGCTTCCCAGTGCACGAATGGTCGGGCACGTGTTTCGCAGTAGGCGATGGCCAGCATCACCGGATAGCTGTTGGGGAAGTGTTCCCGGATTTTGTCTTGGACAAACTCGCTCTGGGCGGCTTCGTCGTGGAGTAGTGCCGGATCAGGCGGTTCTGCATGCGCTGATACGGTGCTCAAGAGAAGACTCAAGAGCAGTGCGGGGAGGGTAGTGAAAAGACGCATAGGTCCTCCTGGTGTGATAGATCAATAAAGAACGGACGCTTGTCCCAACTATGAAGACGTCGTACGTCGATGAATCTTACAGAGCTAAATTATAGTCAATTATAAACCGAGTAATGCTTGACGCAGAACAGAAAGGTAGTACTATGACAACCGTCTAACGGCATGTTCGTAATAAAAAACGGAGCCATTTTTTCTGTTAAACAACCTTATGTCTACTATCAATACTATACTAGAAACCGAGCGTGAAGCCGCGCAAATTGTAAAAACAGCCACTACCGAAGCTACGGAAGTTGTTCGAGCGGCAGAAGAAGCTAAAAACCAAGCTATTGAAGCTGAACAGCAACGCTTAGTAGCAGCAGAAGCCGCTGCTTTAGCGGAGTACGAAACCGAATTGGAAAAAGAGGTGGCGGCTATGGAGCAACGGTCAGCTAGTACGGTGCAACAGTTGCAGCAAACGGCTCAAAGTAATCATGCAGCAGCCGTCAGAGCAGTAGCCACTGCTCTGAAAAGGTAGTATTTCATTGATAATTTTTTTCTGTTATGTCTATTGTTCCGATGAAAAAAATCCAACTGGCGGTACATCGTTCCGCAGTTGAACCAGTACTGCAAACGGTACAGCAGTTTGGTGTAGTGGAATTTAGGGAACAGGTCAGTGTAGCTGATAAAAATAATCTTACAGGTGTGGATATTTCTTTTCCATATCAACACACGTTGCCTCGCCTACAGCAAGCTATTTCTTTTTTAGAGGGATACCGCCAGAAACCGTCACTATGGCGCATGCTTCGAGACGGTACAACCTATGATCTTAGTGAGGTACAAGTAGCGCAGCACCTAGAAAATCTTGAGGTAATTGAACCAGTTATCGAAGATATTGAACTACTGCATCACCAGCTTACGCAGGTACAAGAAGAAAGTCGTACCCTGCGTGAATCGATTGCGCAATTTAAGGCTTGGGAAGAGTTGCCGATGACCTTGGCGGAGTTAGAAACTGCACGTACCAAAACGTATTTACTGATCAGTAATCAGGCCAGTAGTGAACTGGCGCTAAATGAGGCAGTAGCTGCCCGCGCCGAGGAGATGGAATTAGCCGAGTCTATCCACGTGACCGTGGTGTCACATAACCGTTGTGCAATAACCGCTTTAAAAAGTGAAGCAGTTACCGCAGCCTTAGAGGCCCTGTCCAAGCAGGTGATGGCCGAGATGCAGACGCTGCCAGCCGCTACTAAAAATACTATGGCCGACGCCATTAGTGATTGTGAAGCAGCACTACAAACTACTTCTGAAAAGGAAGCCACGTTACATGCACAGGCGGAAAATGCTGCGAAAGAACATTTGCGTGATTTACAGATTAAGAGTGATGTGTTGCGTTGGCAACACGACCGTTATGCAGTATTGGCAAATGGACTCTCGACTAGTGAGGTGGTGGTGTTAGAAGGGTGGGCGAATGCACGGCTGCTCCCAGATTTGGAGCAGGCTCTACAAACGAAAGATCCATTAAGTGCTATATCGGTCATTGAGTTGGATGAGAATGAAGAACCACCAGTTGAGATTGAAAACAATCGCCTAGTGCAGCCGTTTGAGGTCGTTACTCGGTTGTATGGGTTGCCGGGACATAAAGATCTGGACCCAACGGCCTTTTTGGCTGGTTTCTTCTTCCTTTTCTTTGGTCTTTCTTTAACTGATGTAGGGTACGGGGTCTTTTTGATGATAGCGGCTGCGTTTATACTTTTCGTATTTAAAGTGTCCGACACGGTTAGGGTTTTTGGGAAGCTACTTTTCTTTATGGGGTTGGCTTCAGCGTTAGTCGGGTTACTGTTTGGAGGATATTTAGGTATTGATCCGTCAATGTTGCCTGAGTGGCTACGAGCCTTGCAGCAGTTTGATCCGATTGGTGACCCATTGCCAGTATTTTACTTAGCATTGGCGCTAGGGGTAGTGCAGGTAATGTTTGGTATAGTATTGAAGATTGTTAGCGAAGCCCGTAACGGTCGACTGTTGGGTGGAGTACTTGATCAAGGGCCGTGGCTGTTTTTGTTCGTAGTCTTGATTGCGTATGGCGCTTCTTCGCAAGGATTGTGGGCCACAGCCTACACGACACAATTCCTCTATCTAATTTACCTCGGCTTAGGAGCGATTGTGATAACTAGTGGTCGACACGGGAAAAACCTGTTTGAGATGGTTCAGAAGAGCCTTCTCAGTTTGTATGATAGTATCGGTTACTTCTCTGATATTTTGTCATATTCTCGTCTATTGGCTCTCGGATTGGCAACGACTGCCCTGGCGTTCGCGGTTAATTTAATCGCTGAAATAGTGTACGATGCAGTACCATACGTAGGGATTGTGTTTGCTGGGTTAGTCCTAGTGATTGGCCATACATTCACGTTGGCAGTAAATACGCTGGGAGCCTTTATTCATAGCGCTCGTTTGCAGTTCGTAGAGTTCTTTGGTAAGTTTATCTCCGGCACCGGACGACTATTCCGTCCCTTCGCTCGGGAGAAATCGTACGTCTCTATCACGCCCGATAAATAAAATAGTGCGTGAGCGTTACGGCGCAAAAAATTAATATTCAATAATAAGAATCATATGGAGTCATTAATCGGAGTTGGTTTAGTATTTGCCGGAGCAGCGATTGCGGCTGCTCTGGGTTTTAGTGGTTCAGCCATTGGTATGGGGCACGCTGGACAAGCAGCAGCTGGAGTTTTAAGTGAGAAGCCACATTTATTTGGAAAGATGTTGTTGATGCAGGCCTTACCTGGTTCGCAAGGTATTTATGGTTTGGTGGGAGCATTCTTGATTTTGAACTTCGCTGGTATTTTGGGTGGTGACGGATCAGTTGCGATTGATGCTGGATTAGGATTACAGTACCTAATGGCTGGATTACCGATTGGAATTGCTGGTTATTTCTCAGGAATGTTCCAAGGTATTGTCGCTGCTTCTGGTATCTCGATGATTGCAAAAGATGAGACCAATATGGGTCGCGCTATCGTACTCTCTGTAATGGTAGAAACTTGGGCAATCTTCGGTGTACTCATCAGTTTCATCTTGCTAATTTCTATCGCTGGGTAAATAATAATTTCTCATGTCTATTGAAAACATCACAGCAAAAATCAAGCATGAGGCAGAAGTGCAGGCCGAAGCGAAACGTACTCAAGCCGAGGAGCGTAAGGCAACATTGGTGACTGAAACAACTGATGTAAAGCAACGCTTGCAACAAGAGGCAGCGCAAGTATTGGATAAAAAAAAGCAACAGCGTCAAGCGGTTCAAATTTCTTTAGCCAAACAAACACAGCACATTGCTCGGCAAGAGATTAAACGAAATGCGTTGAATGCGGTTTTACAAGACGCCTACCAACAAGTAGTTTCACTTCCAGCCGAAGAGTACACGGCTACATTATTGTCGTACGCAAAACAACAAAAACTACAACCAGAAGAAATTAAGTCGGTGCTAGCGCCGACTGCTAGAAAAACTGAAACAGAACAAATTCTCTCTACGTTGCAGGTAACCGCTCCGGTAGAGTATAGCGAGAAGATGGTCGGTGGGGTGGTTCTCCACGGAGAAGACTACGCTATTGATTTCTCTTTTGAGCGAATCTACCAAGATGCGGTTCCAAGTCTAGAAGGAGTGGCCGCGAAAGTGCTGTTTCCGAGTAACTAACTATCTTTCCCATGAATACTAGCTACATATACAGCGCCAATCGTGTAAATGCTCTCGCAGCTGATTTATTACAACCAGCTGATATTGAGCGTTTATTAGAGGCAAGTACTGTACGTGAGCGTGTGGGCGCGTTGCAGGAGTCTTATCTAGCAATGTACATGGGGTCAGATAGTACGGATGTGTCAGCCGCCTTAGAGGCGAGTGAGGTCAAGACAAAACAGCTTCTGTCTACTATTGCTCCAGACCCTACGCTCTTACAGGTGTTGTGGTATCGTCACGATATTCACAATTTACGAGTATTCATTAAAGGTCGTGTTCTCGACTACGACTACGAAACCATGCAGCCACACCTGTCATCTGCTGGTATTTATACAGCAGAATATCTCTACGAACACTTTACCCAAGACACTCTCTATCGTTTGTCTCCTGAGTTACACGACGGATACCACGCTGCGTGGCGTTTAGCTGAAAGTAGTAAGTTTGATGAACTAGATACCGAGCTAGATAAAGCTTATTTTTCTGGTATAGCTCGTTTGGCTGAGGTGACCAACAATGAGTTTGTTCGCGTTTTCGTAAAAATGGAAATCGATCTGCACAATATCTCTGCTACCTTACGAACCTTGACTGTATCTGCTTTTGATCTAAGTAAGATATTCGTGTCTGGCGGCACATTTGCGATTGAGCAGTGCAGTACCTACGAACAAGCTACACAGCAGTTAGCTAACTATGGTGGGCAAGAGTATTGGCTAGCAGCACTAAGTGATTATCAGGAACAGCAGCACACTACCGCGTTTGATCGCTTGCGCGATGTCTATCGACTCCGCTTTACGACTGAGCGAGTGCATGACATGTTCTCTGTCGCATCACTATTTGCGTACGTATTACGAGTACAGCAATCAGCGGCAACAATCAGGACTATTATGGTTGGGGCTGATACCGGAGTTCCAATTGATACCATTCGAACCCAGTTACGAATCAAAAATTAGTTTATGTCAGACTTCCACTCACAACACATCATTGCAATTATTGGACCACACGATACGGTTTCTGGTTTTGCTGCATTGGGGGTAGAGGCGCACCCAGCTAACAGTGCAGCCGATGTACTAGAGCGGTTACGAGAGATTAAAGCTCTGACGATAGACGAAACAAAACCGGTCGTGTATGCTGTGGTGTGCATAATCGAAGATCTCCTGCAGGGTATTGATCGGGCTGAATACGAAAAAATCACCGCCGGCGCATTACCAGCGGTAGTTCTTTTGCCTGGTCCTCAAGGGAGTCAGGGGTACGCCGAAGCTCGCCTCCGGCAATTATCAGAACAAGCAGTTGGGTCAGCTATTATTTAATAAGGAAGTAATATCCATACAAGTAAAACACTATGAGTACAGAAAAAGACACACAGACAGTAACAAATACCGGCGAGATAACTCGTGTTACGGGGCCGTTGGTGCGAGCGCGCGGCATGTCCGAAGCAAAGCTGTACGAAGTGGTGCAGGTATCCGCTGACCGTCTGCTTGGGGAAGTTATTGAACTCCACGGCGATGAGGCGGCGATTCAGGTCTACGAAGAAACAGCTGGTATTGGTCCTGGTGATCCGGTGTACCGTACTGGTCGCACGATGTCAGTAGCGCTGGCTCCGGGGTTGTTGGAGTCTATTTACGATGGTGTGCAACGGCCACTAAAATTGATTGAATCGGCATCTAATTCTTGTTTCATTAAACGTGGAATTGATGCTGACCCAGTGGATATGTCAAAACAGTGGGCGTTTAAGCCGGTGGTAAAAGTTGGTGCTACTGTCGAGCCGGGTGATGTGCTTGGGGAAGTGCAGGAAACCAGTGTCATTAACCATAAGGTAATGGTACCGCCGGATATCGCTGGTACCGTCGAGTCAATCGAAAGCGGTGACAAGACCGTAACTGAGACTATCGCCACTATAAAAGCTGCTGATGGTACTGTTCACGATGTTGCGATGCTTCAGTATTGGCCAATTCGTACTGCTCGACCAAAGAAAAATAAGGTATTTCCGACGGAGCCATTACGTACCGGAGGTCGGTCAATCGACACCTTCTTCCCAATCGCTAAGGGTGGCGCTGGTTCTATTCCGGGACCATTCGGAGCGGGGAAAACAGTGACACAACAGTCAATTTCTAAGTTCTGTGATGCAGAGGTAATCGTGTACGTTGGGTGTGGTGAGCGTGGAAACGAGATGACAGAAGTGCTTTCAGAATTTCCACACTTGGTTGACCCAAATACCGGCGAGTCACTCATGAAGCGAACTATCTTGGTAGCAAACACCTCAAACATGCCGGTAGCTGCCCGTGAAGCATCGGTATATACCGGAATTACGTTGGCAGAGTACTATCGTGACATGGGTTATAACGTGGCTTTGATGGCCGACTCTACTTCAAGGTGGGCGGAGGCGATGCGTGAAATTTCTGGTCGACTAGAAGAAATGCCAGGTGAAGAAGGGTATCCAGCCTACCTTTCCTCACGAACAGCTGAGTTTTATGAACGAGCTGGAATTGTGAAAACACTAGGTAGTGATGACCGGATTGGTTCGCTGACAGTTATTGGAGCGGTATCGCCACCGGGAGGAGACCTTTCCGAACCAGTATCACAAGCAACGTTGCGCGTTACAAAGACCTTCTGGGCCTTGGATGCTGACTTGGCATACAAAAAACACTTCCCATCAATTAACTGGCTTAACTCTTACTCTTTATACGTTGAAAACTTTGGAGATTTTTGGCGAGATCAGGTAGCGCCTGATTTTGCTGAAGTGCGCCGGGCAGCGATGGAGTTGTTGGAAAAAGAATCAAAGCTAATGGAAATTGTTCGTTTGGTTGGTATGGAGTCCCTCTCAAATACTGATAAGCTGGTATTAGAAGTAGCTCGCATGATTCGTGAAGACTTCCTTTTCCAAGATGCGTTTGATCCAGAAGACGCATTTACTCCACTTGACCGTCAGTATGGATTACTGAAATCATTAGTAACCTTCTATACTGAAGGAGAAGAAGTGGTCACTAATCCAGAGTTTGACTTTGCCGACTTTAAGAAAATGCCTACCGTTGGCGAGACAACTGCCTTAAAGAACAACATTACTGCAACAGCTGAAGATTATCAGACTTTCCAAGATCGTATCCGCAGCGATCTACAAGCCCTGGTTAAATAAAAACAAGACATACACCTATGAGTCAAAAAGAATACAAAACCATTTCTTCAATTACCGGGCCACTAGTAGTGGTTGAGGGAGTTGAGGGAGTGAAATACGAAGAACTGGTAGAGGTTAATGTGCCAGGTGAGACCGCCACCCGACTAGGGAAAGTGTTGGATGTTTCAGGTGATACTGCGGTAGTACAGATGTTTGATGCCACCGCGGGTATGACCGCTCACGGTACTGGAGCACGCTTTACTGGAGAAACCTTAAAGCTCGGAGTAACCCCTGACATGTTAGGACGAGTTTTTACCGGTGCCGGTAAAATTGCAGACGGTGGTCCAGAGTTGATTCCAGAAGAACGTCGAGATATTGCTGGAGAGCCAATTAATCCGTATAGTCGTGAATTCCCTGATGACTTCATTCAAACTGGTATTGGTTCAATTGATGTCATGAACACTTTGGTGCGCGGACAGAAGCTGCCAATTTTCTCAGGAGCTGGTCTACCACATTCTCGTTTAGCAGCCCAAATTGCTCGCCAAGCGAAAGTAAAAGACGGTGGGGAATTTGCCATTGTATTTGCTACTTTGGGAGTTTCTTTTGAGGAAGCTGAATATTTCCGTCGTGAGTTTGCTGAGGCTGGTGCGTTAGAGCGTAGTGTTTTGTTTATTAATACTGCTTCTGATCCAGTAGTAGAGCGTATTTCAACTCCACGAATGGCCCTAACTACGGCTGAGTACCTTGCCTTTGAGAAGAACATGCACGTGTTGGTGATTTTGACTGATATGACCAACTACTGTGAGGCATTGCGTGAAGTTTCCTCAGTGCGAAAAGAAGTGCCAGGACGACGAGGGTATCCTGGGTATCTTTACACTGACTTGTCGACCATGTACGAACGGGCTGGTCGAGTCAAAGGAAAGTCAGGTACCATTACTCAGATTCCAATTCTTAGTATGCCGGATGATGATAAGACGCATCCTGTACCCGACCTCACTGGATATATTACTGAAGGACAGTTTGTGATTTCTCGCGAGTTATATCGTAAAGGAGTCTTTCCACCGGTAGATGTGCAAGGATCATTGTCTCGATTGTGGTCAGCTGGAGTGGGTGAAGGAAAAACCCGTGAAGATCACAAAAATCTGAAAGACCAACTGTTTGCCTCTTACGCTATCGGACGAGAAGTACGTGAACTTGCCGTGGTACTAGGTGAAGCCTCGCTTGATGATGGTGACCGAGCTCACTTACGCTTTGCTGAAGCGTTTGAACAAGAGTTTGTCGGGCAGGGTGAGTTTGAAGATCGTTCAGTTGATGAGGCCCTTGATCTTGGTTGGAAGTTGCTAACTATGCTACCAGTAGAAAGCCTCAAACGCGTTAAGCCAAAAGAAATAGAGCAGTATATGCCTAAGACAGAAGCGACTACTGAAAGTACTCAAAAATAATCACTATGGTTCGAAAAGTCAGTCCCACACGCGTTGCGCTCTTAAGTTTAAAAAAAGAACTTAAGGTAGCTCAAAAAGGTCACAAACTACTTAAAGACAAGCGAGATGGTTTGGTGAAAAAATTCATGTCGGTAATTTATGAAGCCCGGGATGTTCGTCTTTCGGTAGAGGAACGGTTGGGCCAAGCGTTTGACTCATATATTCGAGCCAGTGCTATGACACCAGCCGCTGCGCTTAATGCTGCGTTTTTGGTACCTAATGCGAAAGTGAGTCTTGACGTGTCGGTTACCAGCGTGATGTCGGTGCCGATTCCAGAATTTGTCATCAGTAAAGAGGGCACGGCGTTTTCTTACGGTATGCTCGATACGACGGGAGATCTTGATAATGCGATCGTACGTTTCGACGAAGTGTTTGTCGATATCATACGCTTAGCACAGCTAGAAAAGACAGCTGAAAATTTGGCTGAAGAGATTGAACGTACGCGTCGCCGAGTAAGTGCACTAGAAAACATCATGATTCCGGATCTACAAGAGACTATTAAGTTTATTAGTATGCAGCTTGATGAGCGAGGACGCGATGCAGTAGTTTCTACCATGCGCGTCAAAGCGATGATTCTAGCTAAGGAAAACGCCTCTTAAGTACGGCAAAGTACGGTACACTAGAAGTGATGACAGTAAAATCTTCGGTGCTACCAATGTACCCGGTTAAAACCGCTGGTGCGGTCATGGCTACTCGTTTTGTGGCGGTGACTGTTGATTATACTGTAGCGGCGACATTACAAGAGGTGACGGGAATGGCCGCCACTGAGGCCACTATTGATTATGTGTATCTAATCAACACCGAAGGGTTTTTGGTTGGAGTTGTGTCCTTGCGTGAATTATTGTGCGCGCCGTCTGGTGATTCAGTAGCTACCATAGCTCAGTCAAAGGTGAGCTCAGTTACAGTACTAGAAGACCAAGAACATATAGTCCATCTAGCAGCCGCAGAGGGCATAAAGGCAGTACCGGTAGTTACTGAGAATAAAGTACTGGTGGGGGTGGTCACTACCGACGAGATACTGCGTATTATCAACCAAGAGATTCAAGAAGATATTTTACACTTCTCGGGAACTACCCCAAAAGAAAATCTACTGATACCACAAGTTGAACAGTATGTACGACCGCAGATTTTGCAACGACTGCCGTGGCTTTTGGTGGGCTTGGGTGGCGGTACATTGGCAGCCTTTGTAGTTGGTTACTTTGAGGTGTTGCTAGCCGAGTATGTAATTTTGGCAGCGTTTATTCCGCTAATCGTCTATTTAGCTGACGCGGTTGGTATGCAAATCCAGCTAATTTTTATTCGTCGACTGACTATTGATCCAAAGATAGCTGTCGGGCGATATTTTCGACAAGAAGTGCAAATTACTTTTGTGATAGCTTTAGTTTTGTCATTAATAATGGCCGGTGTGACATCGTGGTGGATAGGTGATCAAGCTTTGGTGGCGGTACTGTCTCTCGCAGTATTAATTACCACGCTGGCAGCGATGGTAATAGCGGTATTACTGCCTTGGTTATTTGTAAAAACTGGTCGCGATCCTGCAGTGGCATCGGGCCCATTTGGCACCGTGATTATTGATATTTTAAGTTTGTTAATCTACTTCACAGTCGCTAGTGTGATGTTGGGTATTTAAGTAGGTGTTACCAGGTGATTGGTGTTTTCCCTTGTCTTTTAAGAAAATCATTGGTTTGGCCAAAGTGATCACGCCCAAAAAAACCACGATGGGCAGACAAAGGAGAGGGGTGAGGAGCGGTAAGTACTAAATGACTGGAGTCGGTTATTAGCGATTCTTTTGCCTTGGCGTGAGCACCCCATAGTAAAAACACACAAGCGGTAGAATGTTCGTTCACAGTGGTAACGACCGCATCGGTAAATTGCTCCCAGCCCCAGTCTCGGTGTGACCCAGGCTGCTTGTGGTTGACTGTGAGACAGGTGTTTAGTAGCAGTACACCTTGCTTAGCCCAGTGTTCAAGCTCACCACTTCGGTCTACTACTGAGCCAATATCACGTTCAATTTCCTGGTAGATGTTTCGTAATGATGGTGGTAAAGGGGTGCCGGCTTTAACTGAAAACGCCAAACCATTGGCTTGGTCAGGTCCGTGGTAGGGGTCTTGACCTAAAATTACTACTTTTGTTTGTGTAAGTGGACATAAATTAAACGCCCGAAACAGCTGTGGTGGTGGAGGATAAATAGTTGTTTCTTGGTAGGCATTGCGGACGCGGTCTCGTAATTTTATAAAGTACGACGCAGTAAACTCGGTAGCCAACGCTTGCTGCCAACTAGCTTCAATCTTGATATCAGACTGAGGAGACATTGAATAGAGTGTAGCATGTGATTAGGTTTGGCACTGGGGACAGAAATGAGTGCCTCGACCAGCTGTACGAATCTTCTTAATAGTCGTACCGCAAACTAAACAAGGGCTTCCTTGTCGACCAAACACTCGGAGGTAGTCAGTAAAATTACCGGCCTGGCCACCGGTATCAACAAAGTGTTGAAACGTAGTGCCGCCAACAGTAATCGCTTCTTGCATAACAGCTCCAGCAGCTTCACCAATTAAGTGAGCTTCAGTTTTGTTAATTCGAGCGGTATTTCTCGTTGGTCGTACCCCTGCCCGAAAGAGTGCTTCATCCACGTAGATATTTCCGAGACCAGAGACGAAGGCCTGGTTTAAGAGGGCGGCTTTTACTGTAGTCCGCTTAGTTCGTAGTTTGGCTACAAACCAGTCTATGTCGAAGTTGGGATCAGTTGGTTCTGGGCCAAATCCAGCTCGAGCAGTCGCTACTTGAGCTTTAGTAGCGAGCTTGGTGTAACCAAAAAGTCGCATATCGTTAAAATAAAGAGTACTTCCGTCAGTAAAAGAAAAGGCACTACGGCTGTGCCGATTTGGTAAATCCTGACTATCGTTGGCGGTTAAGGTGTGTCCACCAGCTACCATTGAGTCATGAGTTGGTTGGTACAGGAGTTGTCCAGTCATTTTGAGATGGATTAGTAAAAACAGGTCATCAGTATCATAAAAAGAAATAATCAGTAATTTACCAATTCGTTCAATGGTGTGAATCGTCTTTCCAACTAAACGGTCCTCAATTGTAGAATCATGAGCAACGGTCTTAGCGTGAAAGACCTCAACTCCAGTAATAGTTTGATCTATGAGGTGAGGGGTTAGTTGGCGACGAACGGTCTCTACTTCGGGTAACTCAGGCATGATTGGGTTCGGGTAGAGTGTCGATTAATTGCTGAATGTGTGTATCCATATCAATGTCTAAAGTGGTGCAAGCAGTATAAATGTGTTCTCGGTCAATGCCCGGGGCAAATTTATTTTCAGCTAGACGTTTTTTAATTGACTTTACTTTCATGTCTTGATAGGGAATGGGGTTCAGCTTACGGTATGCGTAAAATATGCCACAAATTTCATCACAAGCACGCAAGACCCGAGCTAGGTCTGAGTTGGCGGTGGTGGTAAAGCCATTAAAGCCTTCGGCATGAGCTTCAATCGCGTGAATCATTTCTTCTGGATAGCCCCATTCCTCAAGCCAAGCTAGTGCCGGCCCAGGATGGGTGTCTGGGTGAAGGTCGTAATCTAAATCGTGCCATAGTCCAGTGAGCCACCAAAGAGTGGTGTTGGCGTTATATTGAGAAGCGTATCCGGCGACAGCAGCAGCAACCATTTCAGCATGGATACGTTGGTATGGATCAGTTACGTAGTGGTGTAAGGTGTTTCGAGCTTCAGTTGCGGTAGGTAGTTGCATAGAACAGTAGTATACCATTTACGGCAGCTCTTTTTTATGCTAAGGTTTTGTAATTATGTCAAGTAATACAGACTACGATGTGATTGTAATTGGCGGCGGTGCGTCAGGAATGATGGCCGCCGGACGAGCGGCAGAGTGTGGCCGCCGGGTACTTTTGCTAGAAAAAAACAAACAACTCGGTAAGAAATTATCGGTCACTGGTGGTGGTCGGTGTAATATTTTGAATGCTGAAACTGATACTCGTAAATTAGTGGCTCAATACGGAGAGGCGGCAAAATTTTTGCATTCATCTTTTGCGCAACACGATATGCAGGCTTCGTGGGATTTTTTTACTAAACGTAATCTACCGTTAGTGGTTGAAGCTCGGAAGCGCGCGTTTCCGAAAAGTATGCAGGCACCGGACGTAACTAAAACCATGCGTCAGTATTTGGTTGAAAACCGGGTCGAGATTAAAGCTGGTGAAACGGTGGTTGAGCTAGAAACAGAAGCTGAGCAAGTGGTGGCGGCGCACACCAAAGCTGGGCAACGTTATACTGCCACTTCGTTTATTTTAGCGACTGGCGGAGCTTCGCATCAAGAAACTGGTTCTACTGGAGAAGGGGTGGGATGGTTGGAAACATTAGGATATCAAGTGCACGAAGCTAACCCCAACTTAGTGCCGTTAGTGACAGAGGATGCATGGGTTCATAATTTATCGGGAACAACGCTATCGTTCATGAAGATTACGTTTGGAGTAGATCGACCAAAACCAGTAGCAAATAAACCGGGTCGTTTCTCTCGCACTGGAAAAGTACTCTTTACTCATTTTGGGCTATCAGGACCCCTAATTCTTAATGCTGCGTACGAGGTTAAACAACTACTGACCAAAGGTCCGGTAATGGCGACGATTGATATGTTTCCTGATACTGAGGTAGGTACAGTACGTAACCGAGTGCTCGAAGCCTTTTTAGCAAACAAAAACAAAGATGTCCGCAATGTAGTGAAAGATTTAGCACCAGCTGGTATGAGTGAGGCAGTTTTGCAACAATTACCCGAAGCGGTACAGACAGCAAAGGTGCATGATGTAACAAAGGTGGAGCGAGAGGCGTTGGCAGATTACATGAAAGCCATGCCGCTAACCATTACTGGTACCATGGGACTGGATTGGGCGGTAATCTCAGATGGTGGGGTAGATCTTACTGAGGTAGATACGCGGACTATGCGCTCACGGAGACATCAGAATCTGTATTTTACTGGGGATGTACTACACATAAACCGACCGAGTGGTGGTTACTCACTTCAGTTGTGTTGGACGACTGGTTGGGTCGCCGGTTCACACGTGTAGGTGAAGAAGACGGAAAATATGTATAATAGAGGAGTGCGACGATATCGTCTAAAAACCAAAGGAGTTAATTGGTCTGGTATTTTAGGTTTACTAACGGCTTTAGCGGTAGTGGCTTTGGGGGCGTGGTTCTGGCAAAACTCGGTTACGAGCACACCTGGTATTACCAGTGATCAGGGACGACCTAGTTTGGCCACCACTACCCCGCAGGTTCCAACCAGTACTAAACCAGTTGCGATAGACCCCAGCGGCTCTTATCGACCTTATACATCGGCTCAGTTTGCTAATTTACCAGCTGATGCCAAAGTAGTTTTATTTTTTACAGCTGATGATTGTGGGCAGTGTACGAAAACTGATATTGCGTTAAGTGAAACTGCTGATGGCATACCAGCTAAGGTGTTTATATATAAAGTGCAGTACGGTGAGGCAGTCGAATTACAAAAACGTTACGATGTTACTGCACCACACACATTTGTACAAATTGATACGTTGGGGAATCCGGTGCAACACTGGCGAGGAAGTGTAGATTTAGAATCTATCTTAGCTAGAATTAAATAATTACTAACTATCCTTGACTGCGTTCGCCACCAGAGTTTTTTATTGGTAAACTACAGCACATATGAAACAAAATAATTTATTGATACCAATTTCAATCTTGTTAGCCGGAGCGATGATGTCAGTCGCTTTAGTGATTGGAATGGGCGGTGGTCTAGAAAAGACAGACGGATCTGGTAATCAGCCAGTCGAACAACAGCTTACTTACGAACTAGATGGGTTTGCGTCGATGGGGGATGTGGATGCGCCGGTGACGGTCGTAGAGTACTCCGATTTTGCCTGTCCTTACTGTAAGCGTTTTCATGAGCAGACTAAACCACAGATTATTGAAGAGTATGTTGAGCAGGGGATAGTTCGGTTTGTTCGAAAAGATTTTATTGCGGTCGGTGGTGAAAAGGCGGCCGAAGCCGCCCACTGCGCTGGTGATCAAGGAGCGTACTGGGAGTACACTGATATCTTGATGGAAAACCAAACTGCTGATCGAAGTAATTGGGGCGATCCAGCCGTACACGCTGGCTATGCAGAAGAGCTTGGGTTAGACGCTGAGACCCTACTGGCTTGTTTTGAGGCTGAAACCTACGTTGATAAAATTGCTGCTTCTACACGCGAAGCACAACAGAATGGAGGCAATGGAACACCGTTCTTTGTGATTAATAATTCACCAGTCTCAGGAGCACAACCATACAGTGTCTTTAAACAAGTAATTGAAGCTGAGTTGGAACAAAGTAAGTAAACCTAAATTATGTACCGTCAAGCTTGCAGTGAGGTATTCAAGCAGCCTTGGTACATAGTGCTTACATTATTAGTTGCATCAGGGTTCTCGATTGTAACTTTGCTGTGGGATAATATCGCCTTATTGCGGTATTCATGGTCTGTCGGTTCAGTTAAAAGTTTGTTTGATTTGTGGTGGGGTCTATTGGCAGCAACTCCGCACAGTATGGGGTGGTTCGCTGTTGGAGTGGTTATACTCACTGCCACGTTACTCGGTATGATTGTCAGTATGAGTTTCTATGCGTGGCGTAAAAAGCGGGGGCAGGGCTCTTGGAACCGATTGTTGACCTCAACGGGTACCGGTACATTAGCGGCTGTCTTAGGGGTTGGTTGCTTGGCCTGCGGTCCATTATTGGTTGGGAGTCTACTGGCATTATTTGGAGCTACTGGATTACTGCTATTACTACCACTACATGGTGCTGAGTTAGGGTTATTGGCAATTTTATTACTACTGTATTCTCTCCATACATTGGCAAAAGTAATTACGGCTCCAGCGGTGTGTGCAGTTGAATAATGCGAGCCAGAGAAAACAAAAAACCGATCATTTCTATGATCGGTTTTTGGTATTGAGTGTAGTCTAGTCGGTCATTTTTCCAATGCAACGAAGTTCCTCAGTTACTAAGTAGTAGAAAGTTAATCGGTTTTTGCTTCGGTCATCTTTCATTTTTTCACACACTACGGCAATCGCGGCGTTTGCCTTTTCGTTATCGGTAATCTCTAGCTTCTCGGCGATAAAGTTACGGCGTACGGTAGCGAGTTCATCATCATCAGAACAAGCCACGTTAGCGGCATCAGCGTCACCTAAGATAGAAGCTAATGATTTGTACAAGACGGCTACAAGCTCTTCGTTTACAGTGTCAGTGTATTTTGCAATGTCGTCAATATAGGGTTTTAAATCAGCCATAATTTAGAGGATTAAACTCGTAATTATTGTAGTATAACACGCTCATAACTTTTGGCTTAAAAGCCGTATATGCTACGGTACCCAGTATGTGGTTTGATATTTCAGTGTTCATATTCACCCAAATAGCCAGTGTCTATACTCTGTACGCGATTTGTGTTGCGCTGGCGGTGTATGCGTGGTGGTGCGGTCATAGTAATGCTGCGGTGGGATTATTGGTAGCGGCAATTGCGTGTGGGGTATCAGTAGTTGGGTTAAAAGAATTATTTGCTGTGGCCCGACCACCAAATCCGTTAATCGTGGTTGATACGTACGCGTTTCCAAGTGGTCATGCTACTGGAGCTGCTTTTTTGGGATTGTTAGTCTGGGGTTACGCTAAATATGTTTTTGCTCGTCCGTTGGCTGGCTGGGTGACTGGGCTCGTGGTGATGGTAGTGCTTGCCATTGGTGTCAGTCGACTGGTGTTTCAAGTGCACACAATGACACAAGTGTTGGTTGGGTATGCGCTTGGCGTCGTGTGGGCGAGTCTGTGTATTTGGTGGTGGCGCAGCAATAACCGATAGATACGAAAAACATTAAACAATAGAACCTTTAAAAAGAACGAATTGAAAAGGAGTTGCAACGACACGACAAAGTGTCAGTCCACACGGTACAGTATGGTAACTATGTCAATGAAACACCGCGAAAGTTAATTGATATGATTACCGTATATATCAAAGAGTATCAGATTGATTTGGCGAGTTAGGGCTAGCAATAAGATTTATAGTCTGTAGAAGTGCTAGACATGTTACTGTAGTGTATCTAAAAAATACCCACGCTTTGTACGTGGGTATTACTTATAGTCTTCTAGAAAGTAAAGAGTCGTTGTAAGAACGTTAGTATTCGCTGTAAGAAAGAGGGTGGAGCGATATTTGTTTCTGGTTCAGATTCTTCTTTAGGCGTTGGTTGCGGTTCGGTTCCTTCAGTAGCAAGCTCGGTAAGTACTTCGTCGCGTAATTCAGAGTCCATAGAAAATACTTGTTGTACTTGTCCGTTTCTCACTACGTATAAGGCCTCACTGCCGGTTGCTGGAGGTTGGCCAACGCATGAGTATTGCCAGGTTTTGTTATAACCAAATCCAACAGTCATTTTTTCTGTGGCAGTCCCTTGATAGATGCGAGTGACAGTAATGTCTTGGTTGTGCATGGATCCCCAGGTTTCGAGTTCGCCAGCAACTGCATCCAGAATGATATATTCTGGATTATCTACATAATTTTTGATACTTTCGCTTGGCGCTAAACAACTTAGCGCCTGTGCACTTGAAGGAAAAACACTGAGTAAAAGGGTTAGTAGTAGAGCGAGAGTACCGATTAAGGTAATTGGATGGTAGTAAGAAAAGGTCATAGATTAAATTATTTATCTGAGCAAAAGTGGTAGGTAGGCTAAATAGATAGGCGGCTACTGTAATAAAATACCAAAACAGAAGCTCCTGCCCGGATGATCTGCATAGGTAGCTTCTCGGTTTAAGAGCAGGGAATATCCATAGCAAATTGGACTGTTAAAAGCTTCAGCTTCAGCATGAGTAGTGTACCCAGGTGTCGATGTGTAGGTGTTAGTAATCATTATTATTACTAATAAGAGCAGTAATCCTATAATTATTATTACCTTTTTCATATGCTATTGAGTATAGCAGAAAGTCATAATAAAAAACGAGGAGCCGCTAGTGGTTAGCGTAAGGGTTCGCGGCTTCTATCTTGCATACAAACTAAAGCAATAACTGAAATAGCTAAAGTGCCCATGATATACCACGCGGGCATGAGCAGCTGGCCGGTGCTGCTAATCAACTAGGTGACCTATTATTATGTGCGGAGCAAAATTAAAACGCCCAAAAGGGCGTTAAATTTTGCTCCGCGGACAAGATTCGAACTTGTGACCTGCCGGTTAACAGCCGGATGCTCTACCGCTGAGCTACCGCGGAATCGGTAACTCTCATATTGTACAGAAAAAAACGATGAGTGCAATATGCTACTATGAGAATACTAACAGTTATTCTTTAGTCCTTTATGTATACGCTATATATCCGTCCCACTTGTCCGTTTTGCCAACGAGTGTTGCAGGTGGTGGAAGCTAAACAGTTGGAAGTAACTACCAAAGATATTACTGACCCAGCAGTGGCTGATGAGCTTATTGAACACGGTGGAAAGCGGCAGGTGCCATATCTGATTGATAGTGAACGCGGTACAGCTATGTATGAATCTGGAGACATTATTGCGTATCTAGTGTCCCGTATTTCTGGTGATGCTGGTGTGCAAGAGAGTACTACTTCGGATGAATCAGTGTCGAGTGATGAGTCTGATGGTGGCGAGTAATTATGAAAGTGCAATAAATATGAAAATGATACGTAGTAAAAAGTAGAGAGTGGTGGCGAGTCGAGCTCGCACACTGCTCTGTTCTTTAGTTCCTTTTGCGGTTAGTAGAATAAATTGAACCCCTTATGGCATTTCCTACCATTAACATCAAGGTTACTAATACGAACGTTGCAGACGATCTTAAAACGGTTTTAGAACAGAAATTGCGTACCTTGGAAAAGTTTATTGGTAATGAGACCGATGTAAAGTGTGGTGCAGAATTTGAAAAGGTGGCTCCACACGAAAATGGTGAAATTCACCGCATCGAGGTCAACTTGTTTGTGGCTGGCGTAATGCATCGCGCTGAAGCTACCAAGGAATCATTCGAAGAAGCGGTCGACGAGGTACGTAATCAGCTAGATAAAGAGCTTCGTCGACGCAATAAGAAACACGCTACCTTGCTGAAAAAAGGTGGCCGACAATTAAAAGAAATGGTGCGATTTGGTCGCGCTTAAGTTGGTTTATTAAAATAATCTCGGAAATCCATCTCAGGCTTTCCGGCAGGCACGATGCGGGTAATCCGCAACGTGCCTTTTTTATCAATTTTGGCGTCCTTGATTTTGATTCGAATACCATCGTGTATGAAGTATGTTTCTGGCCAACCAGCAAAAGCACGGATGGTGCGTAGTAGCTGCTCGGCAACCGTGCCCGTGGCTGGGTGAAAAGGGTCGATGGAAAGCTCTCCCATCTGGCGAGTTAGTTTCTGGCAGTAGGTAGCCTGGGTATCGTCTTGCGGTTGAGGTTCGATAGTACCGTCTAGCCAACCGGGGATGGTGTCAACTAATAAATCTGCCCCGAGAGTCACTAGGGTGTGGTCTAGTTCAGTGCCGTAGGGTGGCCATTCTTTTTTGGGTGTTTCGTGCAGAGCTTGGGTAAGGATGGGGCCGTGATCCATGGCTTCATCCATAAGCATGATGGTCGCGCCAGTTAGGCGCATATTCTTATAGATAGCGCTACGGATAGGGCTAGGGCCACGTAGGAGAGGGAGTAATGAAGGGTGAAGATTTAGGGTTTGGTGGGTAGGAAGTTCAATAATGTGACGTGGCAAAATAGCTCCATAGGCAAAGACTATAAAGAGGTCCCAGTGTTCGTTGGCAGCTTTGAGTGTGGTGGCTAGTTCGTCGGTGGTGCCCGGTTGACTGTATGAAATATTCTGAGCAATGGCCCACTCTTTTACTGGCGGCGGCGTGAGGGCTTGGTGCCGTCCAACTGGGCGGTCGGGAGCGGTAACAATATGAGTCGGTGCGTAGGGGGTGTTATCAAGTCGGTCAAGGACGATGGTAGCCAAATCCGGAGTGCCAAAAAAAGCGATATTCATAAACTAGTCTATTTATATTAAATTATTGTTGTCGGTTTTGCTCAGTGGTGATATCCCAGACTGCTTCGGCTCGTTCGGTAAAAAGAATACCGTCGAGATGGTCATTTTCGTGTTGAATAATTTGGGCTAAAAGGTCGCTGGCACCTCGTTCGAACGGTTCGCCAGTTTCGTTTAGGGCTTGGAGATTAACTTTGCGGTGGCGAAGCACACGGCCGTATTTATCTGGAATCGAAAGACAGCCCTCGTCTACTAGATGGGTCTTACGAGAACGTTTCGTAATTTGAGGGTTGATGGCCACAAATGATGGGAGAGGGTCGCGGTCAGTACTTTGGTCATCTACCAAGAAGAGTCGTTTAGGAACTCCAATTTGGGGAGCCGCAATAGCTACGGGGGTAAAGCCGTCAACACTGTAGGTTTTTAAAGCAGCTCTAAGATCTTTTATTAATTTTGCGACAGTACCGTTTGCAAATTCTTCCGCTGTAATTTCAGACGCAATAGTATGAAGGGCGGGGTGGTTTTCGGGCACAAGAGTAGCCATATATGGCTACTATAGCGTATTGCTGGCCATTTACCAACCGATTTAGACGATCCTGTCCGGATTTATTTTGACTGCCACCGAAGGCGGTAGTGACTGAAGTTTTTTGAACAAGTCCTCGCTCGGCCAGTCGGATTGTGGTATGCGCAATAAGGCGTGACGGCGTACTTTGGTGGCGTGTGAGAGTGGGTGATTGTAACAGTGTGGTTGATAAGCTGTGAGGAGGTCAGTAATGGATGTTTCCAGTTCTTGTACCGCGTCTCTGGTTCCTTCCCAGGTGCAGAGCACTAAAGTAGAGAAAGGGGGGTAACGCAGCATATTCCGTAGCTCGAGTTCTTCATCATAGAATTTTTCTAGCGCACCCCGATCGGCATGTGCAATGATTGGGCTGGGCTCAGTTCGGGTTTGTAAGATTACTTCATGTTGGCTTTTCTCACGTAGTTCAAGGAGTAGTCGAAAGAATATCTCATCAGCTCGCCAAGATGGAATACTGCTGGCTGCCTCGTAGGACGTGACACAGCTGGTAGTGATATGTTCCGGTAGATAAGGAAGGGCAACGGCTGTCCCGAGAATAATTGCCCCTTTGCTTTTCTTCATCTGTTCCGTAAGCTCTCTGGTTCGTTTGGTGCTAGTTGCGGTACTGCTGTCAAAAAGAATAACCGGAATTTCAGGAAAAAAATCAGGAAGAATGTCAGCAATCTGTTGAATACCAATACCGCGTTCACGTAATCGCCAGGAGCCACATTGGTCACAGGTGTCAGCTGCGCGGACACGTTTACCCGAGGTGCTGTCAATAAACCACCGTTCTTCTTCACCAGCATCGTTGTATCGTCGGTGCAGCGAGTAAGGGCTGCCAGAATCGGGGCAGCGTAAAATATTACCGCAATCAAAACAGGTCACCACGGGAGCCAAGCCACGCCGAGCGGCGTAGAGGAATACGTTTTCACGTCGGTTCAAGATCGTTTGTAGTCGTCGAATAGTTTCGTCGGTAAAGAGTTGAAAGGTTGTGTCTTTGTCAGGGCCGGTCGGATGTTCTATTATGCGTAACCGCGCTGGAAAGACAAGACGTTTAGGTGATTCGTCGTAACTTAAAAACCGATCTTCACGTCGGGCGTGCTCGTCTTCACTGCGAACTACCGTATCACCAAAAAGTAGGTTTCGTCCAGTTGTCTTGGCGAGTATTTGCAGAGCCAATCGATGATCAAGGTATGGACGAATCCGTTCTTGATATTGGGCATGAGCAGATTGTTCAAGGATAATACTGCGTATATCTGGCCGGTCAATATAGGCATAGCTGGGGGTGGTGATTATGAGAAGAGGAGCAGTATTTTCTTGAATTTTTGCAAAGGCTTGGCGACGTTGGGTTTTTGTGTGTTCTGAAGAGAGGGTGACTACTCGTTCGCTGATACCAGTCACAAGACGAGCTTTAGCGGTGATTATGTGTGCCGAAGAGGGGACTACTAATAGAACTGAACCGCTACGAGCAAAGATGGTTCGTATATGACTCTGGTACGTAATGTAACGGTCTTTGGTAATCGCTTGTAGGGTCTGGGGGGTAGTGTCTTCTTCGTGGATTGTGTCAGTGGTGGAAATCTGTTCAACATCTCCTTGGCGTACATCGTTGGGGAGGAGGGTATAGAGAAGATTACCGATGGTCGTTGGGTAATATCTTTGCAGTGCGGTAGCGGTGCGCAAAAGAGCAGGTGCGACAGTGGTGGGTGTATCTTGGGTAGGTAACTTACGCAGTGAAAACGAAGCGGCTTTTAAGGAGGTTTTATTAGCGCTCGCAGTGGTGCTCTCGGTTACTAGTGCGGGTACTGTTTTTTTTCGTACCGGTACTTGCACTATAGTGCCAGACGGATACGCAACTTTAGAAAAATAGGTCAGGGTCGTACTGTTGATGCCACGTTTAAGCGGAATAACTGAAATCACGTGCATAGTACCCTAGTATAGCAAATTCTTATTCTTCAATACTACACGCGCTAGAGTTCGCTCATGTAGTCAATGTCGGCTCCTAAGCCTTGAAGTCGAGCTACTAAATTTTCGTACCCACGATTAATACTGTAGATGTTGCGTAAGAGACTTTGTCCGGGTGCTCCGAGCATCGCAATCAAGATAATTGTGGCTGGCCGAAGGGCTGGCGGACAGACTAATTCAGTAGCCGAGAGATCGGTTGGGCCAGTGATGTAAATACGATGGGGGTCTGCTAATACCGTATCGGCTCCCAGTTTATCTAGCTCAGTAAAATAGATAGCTCGTTTTTCATAGACCCAGTCGTGGATTAGAGTTTGTCCCTTGGCTTGGGTGGCGATGACTGCAAAAAAAGGCAGGTTGTCGATGTTGAGGCCAGGGTAAGGTCGGGCGTAAATTTTTTCTTCAAGAGCAGTCAAGGTACTTGGTTTGGTAGTAATATCAACTAGTCGAGTTCGTTCGTTGTGGCTATGGTATACGGGTGACTGCTCGTAACGGAGCCCCATCTTTTCTAGCTTGAGGAGTTCTAATTCTAAAAAGTCGATTGGGCAACGGGTGATGGTTAGTGTCGAGTTCGTAATAATCGCAGCACTTAAAAAAAACATGCTGTCTGTCGGGTCCTCGCTTAGAGTGTAAGCGACATCTTGATTAATATCGGATAGACCAGTTATGGTCATAGTAGTGCTTCTAATCCCAGAAATAGTGACTCCTAGCAACTCCAGGAAATAGCAAACCTCTTGCACCATATAATTTGCTGAAGCGTATTTTAACGTTACGGTGCCGGGGGTGAGGGCGGCTGCAAATAAAGCGTTTTCAGTTACCGTATCACCTGATTCATAGAGGATTATCTCTTTGGGTGTTTTGGGTGTGTGTGTTACAGCAAAGCTATCTTCAGTGGCGGTGATGTTTACACCAAAGCGCTCTAAGGCGTAGAAATGTGGTCGGACGGTACGACTACCTAGTTTACATCCACCAGATTGAGGTAGTGAAAAATTCGATTCACGATGCAATAACGCCCCAATAAACATGATGATACTCCGCGTCTTTCGTGCGGCGGTAACATCAATGCTATTTAAGGTAAGTTTTTTGGGTGGTTGGATGATGAGAGATGTACCTTGCCATCGGACTTGCACTCCAATACTTTCTAATACCTCAATGATTCGATGGACTTCTTCGATTCGAGGGACACGGTGTAGGGTGGTGGTACCACGATTTAATAGGGAAGCACACAGGAGCCCCACAGCGCCGTTTTTTGAGGTGTTGGTGGCGATGGAACCAGAAAGGGTTTGTCCACCGTTGATGCGCACGTTCATGGTGCCAGGACTAAGGGTTAAAAGGTTCTTATGTAGAGCGTCTCCAATTTTTTTCAACATGTCGGCGCTAACGTTCTGTTTGCCGGTCTCGATACGAGCGATAGCGCTCTGGGTGGTGTTGATACGTTTGGCGAGTTCAGTTTGGGTAATTCCTTCTGTTTCGCGCAGGTCGGCAATCCGACTACCAATTGAAGTTTGTGAGGACATAATAGAATAAGTATAGCATATCTGCTATATAGATAATATTTGTATATTTGGGGAAAACCGATACTATGGTGCTACGTAATTATGTGGCCTTCACTAACTCCAAAAATCGGAATTGACCTCGGTACCACCAATATTTTGGTGTATGTTCCGAATCGTGGAATCGTACTTAATGAACCTTCAGTAGTGGCGGTTTCAGACGCTAACGAAGTGTTGGCGGTTGGAAAAGAGGCCAAGCAAATGATTGGTCGTACGCCTGATAATATTCGTGCCTATCGCCCTATGAAAGATGGGGTTATTGCTGATTATCGAGTGACTGAAGCGATGTTGCGGTATTTCCTGCGGAAGGTCTTAGGGCGTTTTAATATCATGCGACCAGATGTCATGGTCTCGGTACCAGCTGGAGTTACCTCAACTGAGCGTCGGGCAGTGGTCGAGGCTGCAATCAAGGCGGGAGCAAAAAATGCTTACGTGGTAAAAGAGCCAATCTTGGCGGCGATTGGTGCTGGAATCCCAATTTATGAGCCACAAGGGCATATGATTGTCGATATTGGTGGGGGGACCACCGACGTGGCCGTTATTTCTTTGGGTGGAATTGTGGCAGCTAATTCTGTGAAGTGTGCCGGAAATCGGATTGATGCAGCGATTGTCGACTATATCAAAAAGACTCGTAACTTAGCGATTGGTGAGAAGACTGCAGAAGATATCAAGATTCAAGTCGGATCAGCACTGCCGGTAGAAGAGGAGTTGGTAATGGAGATTAAGGGGATTGATTTAATCTCTTCACTGCCTCGCAGTACTGAGGTGCGTACAAACGAGATTGTGCGTGCCCTTAGTCGGGAGTTACGACAAATGATACAAGCCATTAAAGAGGTTTTTCAAGATACCCCGCCGGAACTAGCTTCGGATATTATTGATGGTGGCATTATTATGACAGGGGGAACATCGCAGCTGCGCAACCTGCCGGAGTTAGTACGACGTCGCATCGGAGTGAAGGCACATTTGGCAGACCAAGCCTTATTCTGTGTGGTCAATGGTACTGGTACTGCGCTTGAGCATTTGGATACCTACAAGCGAGCGGTCATGACCAAGCGATAGTCCTCACTCCGGTGTATAGATTACGTTTTTTGTCTAGCGATACGGTAGTATAGGAGACATGGAAGGCCAGTCACTGCAATTTGATTCACCTGAAAAGGAGATTGAGTACTTACGCGAGCAAATCGCAGCTAAGGAGCGTGAGTTGACTGAACGTTCGGCCGAAGTAGATCATGTTGATATTGAGGTGGTCGGCAAAGAAGCACTCCGAGAATACAGTACATTTACTCCTCAGTTGGTGTTGGCTAAAGATCGACAGTTAAGTCAAGAAGAGGTAGCGCACACCGAACAGCAATTAGAGACCGCAAAAGATCGGGTGGCCGAGATTTTTACAATAGTAGAAGAGAAAGGAATTTACACCGCGTTGCAATTTCTGGAACGTTTAGAAGAGCCGTACTTGACCGATCAGATTCACCGACAGCTGGTCGAGCAGATTCGTAGTGGTATGCAAGTACAAGAACTGCGCGAGGGTACGCCGGCGTGGCAAATTTTGCACATGACCTTGTTTGAGGTGACCTTACCAGAGGTGTCGTTGCATGAGGGTCAAGAAATGCAGTTATCGATACTAGTGGGTGCAATGCAGCAGTGGCTGTCCGGACTGCAAACTATTTTAGCTAATGATTTGGATCTTCACTTTGTGGTCGAGATTGCCGTTGCTGAAGAGAGTAACGACATCGTCGTCTACGTGGCGGTACCAAATGACTATATCTCTCTGTTTGAGAAGCAGACTCTTTCACTGTTCCCGCACGCGCAGATTGAGTTACAGGCACACGACTACAATATATTTGTCTCTGGTGGTACCAATGAGGTCAGTATCGCAAAGTTAGAGAAAGCCTCGATTTACCCTTTGCGTACTCATGAAGAGTTTCTCACTGATCCACTTGAGGTGCTTCTAAATGCCTTTTCTAAACTTGACCGTAGTGGTGGTGGGGCAGCAATTCAGTGGGTAATTCGTTCACCGCAAAGAAAGTACGGTCAGGTATACAAGGAGGTTATTGATCGTGTACAGCAAGGAATGAAACCACGTGAAGCAATTGAGCGTAGTACCACCGGAGGTGAATTCATGGCCACATTGAGTGAGATTTTCTTTAGCAAAAAAACAAATAAAAGCGAAGAGGTAGAAGCTAAGTTAATAGACCAAGAAGCTCTTGATCAATTTCGTGCCAAAATAGCAGCCAGTATTGTTGATGTAGAAATGCGAGTGGTAGTATCAGCTGCCGAAACTGAACAAGCCAGTAAAATGCGCTCAGAGATTGAGGCATCCTTTCATCAGTTTGCTGCACCAGCCGGCAACACGCTTACTTTTCAGCGTCTGACTGGTTCGGCAGCAAGACGAGCGGTGAAAGCATTTTCCTTTCGAGAAAAGGGCGGAAAACAATCACTACCACTGAATCTTGATGAGTTGGCGACCATGATACATTTTCCTGCTAACGGTATTCTTGGCACCCCACAATTTAAGCAAGCAACCGCTCGGACTGCAGCCGCACCTAACGAGTTGCCTGATACCGGTACACGTTTGGGTCGTAATCGACACCGCAATGCCGAGCGACCGATCCACATTACACCCGAAGATCGTTTACGACACTTTTATATTATTGGGCAAACGGGTACCGGTAAGACTACTTTAATGAAGAACATGATTACGCAAGATATCAACGCCGGGGCCGGAGTTTGTATGATTGATCCGCATGGTTCAGATATTGATGATGTCTTGGCGGCAGTTCCAGAGTCACGTATGGATGATGTGATTTATTTTGATCCAGCACGGTACGAGCAGGTGATGGGTCTCAATATGTTGGAGTACGATTATACTCGACCAGAACAAAAAACATTTGTGGTCAACGAGCTCTTCTCAATTTTTCAAAAACTATATGCAGCAACACCAGAAGCGATGGGTCCAATGTTTGAGCAGTACTTTCGAAATGCGACCCTCTTAGTCATGGAGGATCCGGAAAGCGGTAACACTTTGCTGGACATTTCACGAGTGCTTTCTGATGCACAATACCGTCGTTACAAACTAGAGCGAGCCACTAATCCGGTGGTAGTACAGTTTTGGCGAGAGATTGCCACCAAAGCTGGTGGACAGGCTTCGTTAGAAAATGTAGTGCCGTACATCGTATCCAAGTTTGATGTTTTTACTGCCAACGACTACTTGCGACCAATCATTGGACAGCAAGAATCAGCGTTTGATTTTAGACAAGTTATGGATGAGCAGAAAATCTTGTTGGTAAATCTTTCAAAAGGTCGTCTAGGCGATATCAATGCAAATTTAATTGGAATGATTATTGTCGGCAAGATTCTTATGGCAGCTTTGTCACGAGTTGACGATACCGCCAAATCACTGCCACCATTTTACTTGCATATGGATGAGTTTCAGAATATCTCCACTGACTCTATTTCAGCCATCTTGTCTGAAGCTCGTAAATATAAACTTGGCCTGACGATGGCGCACCAATTTATGGCACAGCTTGAACCGTCTATTAAAGATGCTGTGTTTGGTAACGTGGGATCAATCGCTGCCTTTCGCGTTGGGTCTGAAGATGCAACGGCACTAGAGCAACAGTTTGCTCCAACCTTTACAGCGCACGATTTGATGCAAGTGCCAAATCGTGAGGCTTACTTACGTATGTTGGCCAACGGCACTCCTACTCGTCCGTTTAGTATCGTAACCGATCCACCAGTTACTATTGATCCAGCGCAGGTGGCTGCGCGGATTGAGCGGAGTTACGCTCGCTATGGCTCGCCCCGTGAAGTGGTGGAACAAACGATTCAAGCGCGATACCACAAGTCTGGTTAATTGCCTGAATACTTGCGTGCTATACTGCAATCAACTATGGTCTTCGTTTCTGAATTAGGCTTTGCTCGTATGCGTTCGGTACACCCTTCTGCCGATTCGGCTTCTTCTGCTGCCTCAAAAAACGTACCAAAACTAGAGGAGTCAGAACCATCGACAGTGCGGCAAAATACAAATCAAAAAAAGACAACTAAAGGTACGTCTGGTTCAGTACCAGTGCAGGGGGCGACGCATGCAGATGAGACAAAGAATGTGCCATTTGCAGTAAATCAAACAGCTGCACCAGTGGGTCAAACGGTCTCAGATTCATCCAACCAAGTATCGATGGTACAAATGGAAACCACGTGGCGCGAGGCGGCTGATCGACTGGTGTCAGTGCGTGGCATGGTGATGGTGGCGGTTGATCATGATCAGCGAGTGGCGGATCTTATTTTAGATTCACTTTTACTTTACGGACAAGCTAGGCGAGTAATAGAACAGCTGGGAGAGTTAAGTCAAAAATCCGAACGTCAGCTAGCACAGGTGTCGGGAGCGTACGTACTGCAAACCATACAGCGAGCTGAAACCGCCCTACAGTCATTGGAAAAATATATCAACGCGGTTGTAACAGATCAGGTGGCCTTACGGAAATTAATTAATAAGTTGCGTCACACAACAATAGAAACCAGGCGAGCTATGGCCTCGATTGTGCGTGCTCGTGAGTTGGCTGAGCGGCGTGCATATTTACGGGCAGCGGTACGAAAAGTACAGCTTCGATTACAACAGTTACCTGAGCTATCGGTACAAGAGCGTTCGGTTCGTGAACAGTTGCAGCCGTTTACCGCACTTGATTCATTTCCTAATTTACCTGAAACACAATCAGAGCAACAAGCACTTGCCAAAACCCTAGAAGAATTAGAACCGTTATACGCTCGGTTAGAAGACTCTATTAGTACAATTTTGGAGCGACCGTTACCGGTTGAGGATACGACTACCGACACCGAACTAGAATCAGAATCTGATTGGTGGGAAGAGGTAGCATCGGAGTTGGAATCAGAAATTCCAGTTACTAATGTGGAGAAAAAAATACGAGTAGAAGAATCAGCTGTTATTGCCACTGAAGATACTGAACCACTGTACAGCGTCGAAGACTCTTCGTTGATTGAGGATGAGTCGACAGCGGCAGACGTGGCGGCCGAAGTAATTAATCAATCGTCAAGTGATGAAGAAACGAGTGAGGTAATGTTAGAGACATCAGAAGTAACTGAACCAGAAACTCTCACCGCCTCAGCTGATGATTTTTATACTGGCACAGAAGGACCGACGGCACTTTCGCAGGGATTGGGTTGGTATCAACTACAACGGGGTGACACGCTTATGGATATCTTGCTTGGTGAAACCGACGCTGGAATCTTACCGGCTATGGTAGAGATACCGCCGTCATATATTGGGACGCTGTCTGAGTTGGTGCGAGCATATTTAGATCAGTATAGAACTGTACGCCAGTATTTGGGTACTCGAGAGGCGATTGATGTATGGGCTATGCGCGGTTCTGGTCACCCAGAAATTTCACTCGATTATTTAAATGATATTTTGATGTACGTGGCGTCTAGGAATGATTTATTGTCGATTGCACCAGCAGCGTGGGAACATTTGTCAAACACAATGGGGCAGCTAGAAAAACAGTCAGATGCACTCGAAGCCACCTTAGCTGAACACGCTTTGGATTTTACTCCTCACAGTGTGCGACAGCGCGCGCAAGGGAAGGGGCGTGGTGTTCGGTGGGCAACATTTAATCGGGTACCGACAGAAAAAAACTATTCTGAAACAACCCTCAATACTCAATCGTTGTTACCAAAATCCGCTCGTAGAGCTCGGGCCGAAGTGGTGCAACATGTCTATCATGATCACGAAGCTGCCTACGAAACAGATTTAATGAACTGGATAGAAACGCTTTTCTTAGCTCCACGTGATCGAGCTCGTTTAGTGGGTTCGATGTTGGGTCGATCAGCAGAAGCAATGGATCCTCGCGAAGAATTTCTAGCGCTGCATTTTTCTGACTGGCATAATTTACTTCATGATACGACACTTCGTTACGATTGGCTTCAACGACACATGGTACCAGCGAGTGTGTGGCGTGATTGGTCTCGGCAAGTGTTGACTTGGCAGCGTACGGTGCAAACATACGAGCGTAACGATATCGCAAAACTACCACTTTTGGCGGTGGCGGAACTGGTATTCATCAACCGTTCTTCTCATACCTTGGCGCGGTAATTCACAGTCGTGGGGCAGAACTAGATATATGGTCTAACCAGAGTGCTACAATAGATTCATTATGGGCGAGAGTATAGGTTCTTCACAAGCCGTAAAATTTGATCTTACGACACAACCAGGTGTCATGCAGGCTTTGTACGCAATACGTACTAGTGACTTGAATCCGGCTAAAAAAAATTCGTTACGCGACCAAGTTTTTACTTATACCAAAAGTGGTGGAGACGTTCGTCTCCGGGAAAAGATTGAAGGTAAGTTAGCCGAGGTTCCTTTATCGCAAGCATTTCTTGATGTGCACCAAGCGAATGCGAAAACTGCTGCCAAGCCCGGTTTTGCTGGTGGCCGCCGGGCCCCATCTTTTTCAGTGCCAACGGTATCGCAACCTGCTACAAAAGAAGCTGCTAAATCTGACCCTGCTTCTACGACCTCGTCTACAGCGGTACCAACTGCTACAAATGACTCAGAACCAAAGCCGATACCAACACCAGCGCTGACTCCGACAGAGTCAAAAACACCAGAACCGGTACCACAGTCAGTTGCAGCGCAGCCACAGCCAGCAGTAGCTCCAGTAGTAACCCCGTCACCAGTAACACCAGTGACTGTAGATGCAGTTTCGGTAACTGAGAAAAAGGTTCCCGCTACAACCGCCCCTCAGGCGCCAGCTACTCCTGACCCGATACCAACCGGAGCAGCTAATGCAGAAGCCCACTCGATTGAACGAATTCGAGAGATTAAGCGATATATTAATAACAAGATTGGTAACCCAGTAAATCTGGTTGATATCAATAATGATTTGGGTCGCTCGTACATGAGTGCACTCTTGGCTGCTATGCAATCAGTAAACGCTGAAACTGGGCGAGCTGGTGCAAATGAAATGCAAGAGCTCGAACGGATTTTTACCCAAGTACAACCGTTACTACATGAAGAAGCTTCGTCTACTAACGCAACCACTGAAAGTCAATCACCGGCAACTCCAACCCCAGCTCCAATTTTTAGCGCACCCGATGCTGCTCCTCAAGAAACTGCGACAACCCAGTCAGTGTCAGAACCTGTACCAACTTCGACTACTGCTCCCCAGTCAGCTCCAACCCCAGCTCCTAAGCCTGAGGTTTCAGCTCCGGCTCCGACACCAAAGGTAGAGTCAGAGCCAGTTCCGACTCCATCAGCAGCTTCGGTTAATCCACCAACACCAGCACCGGAACAGACCCCGGCACCGACTCCCAAACCAACTTCAGTTCCTGAACCAACTTCTGCCGCACCGGTAGTTGAGCCAGAAGTACCAGTTGCCCCAACTCCAGCACCGCAGCCAGCTCCAGCCGCAAAGACACCGCCCGTAGAAACACCAAATATAGCTGCTAACCAAGCGAAGGTGTCTCCAGTTCAATCAATGGGGCAGGTAAACAAAACAACCACTCATTCTACTCCGCATGTGCCCATGCCAGCAGTAGATGCAACCGGCAAAGAGGCAGATGAAGATACTGAAGCAGTTCCGATGCCAACTGAAGCCGCTAACCCGCCGCAACCAGCCCGGCCACCACTTGGTATCGGAGAGGTGCCGGCAAAATCTGTACCGCGTGACGATGTGCCAGATAACCTACCTGGTGCGGCTCAACCAACTACTGTAAATAAATATTCAGTTGCTCGAGAAACAGCTAATAATCTTTCTAACCAACTTACCGAACTTGATCGTAAAGCAGCGGCTGCCAATAAGAATCACGGTGATCCACTTCATGCGCCTGAAATTGATGCTGGATTAGAGCAATTACTACAAGAATGGAACCTCTTTAAATCTAGTGGTTTGTTTGGAACTGGTCCAAATGGTCGAGAGCATCCACTGTACCAAAAATTAGCTGATATGATGATTCAAGATGTGGCACAAGGCCGTTTCGCTGATGCTCGACCCGAAGTGACACAAAGTATCACAGATTACATGAATGGCTGGCGTTATGAACAGGGGATTGTATACGAACCAGGAGAGTCATTTGAGACGTACCTTCGTCGAGTCATTCGGTTCATTATCGATAGCAAAAAATAAACCCTGCGGTAGAATATCAGTATGCAGCACCATGCAACGCTTTACATTAGCTCTACCCTAGACATTGCCTTGCTTCCCGAAGAGGCTCGGACTCCGGGTAACGATGTGTTGCACGAAGTGTATGAGGATTTTCTCACAGTAGCTGATGCCAGACGGTTGCAGGAAACAGCTGCCCGAGCACCGATAGAGAAACCTGAACGTATATTGGTTATCTATGCTGCTAGAATTGGTTCAGAAGCACAAAATGCATTACTCAAATTATTTGAGGATCCGCCAGAACGTAGTCGTTTTCTATTATTAGTACCAACAATAACGATGTTGTTACCAACGGTACGATCTCGGTTACAAATCGAAACCCCAGCTGCTGTTACTAAAGCTCTGTCAACCACAGGGAATGATTTTTTGCAAGCCACGTACAAGGAACGAATGGATATCATCGAAAGGTTACACAAAGCGAAAGATAAAATGAGTATGCGGACGATAGTGACAGACGTTGGTTCTTATGTCTCCTTACACGAGACTTCGTACGCAGTAACGCGAGCAACCGTTGGAGCTCTCGAGTATCGTGATTTACCAGGAGCTTCTTTGAAAATGTGGTTAGAGTATTTGGCGTTATTGCTACCAATTGTAAATGACAGCACAGAGGTGGTACACTAACGACAATCAAGTAGTGAGTGGTTTAATTAATTTGCATCAATATTCTATGGAAGATACAGACAAACAACGATTACAAGAAGTGGTGGCGTGGTTAGAGCGAGAGTATGGTGGTATTCGAACGGGGCAAGCTGCTCCGGCACTTTTAGATAATATTAAAGTTGAGTCGTACGGAGCGATGGTACCAATTCCTCAGGTGGGTTCGGTGGGTATCGAAGACGCCCGCACCTTACGCGTAGCCCCTTGGGACACACAGATAGTACCAGCGATTGAACGAGCTATTCAAGATGCCGATCTCGGTGTATCAGTAGCGACTGACTCTAGTGGGTTGCGGGTTATTTTTCCAGAACTAACTAGTGAACGACGAACTCAGCTTAATAAGTTGGCGAAGAGCAAATTAGAAGAAGCTCGTGTGTCAGTTCGGAGTATTCGTGACGATGCTATGAAGCAGCTAGAAAAAGAGGAAAAAGCTGGTGAAATTAGTGAAGACACTCTCCATACAGCAAAAAGTGAAGTACAGAAACAGATAGACGACACCAATCAGTCTTTAGAGAAATTGTTTGTCAACAAAGAGACAGAACTTTCTCGATAATCAACCGTTTTAACGATAGCTAATTAATAAACATACCTTATGACTGCCCTTATTTTTATTGCTGTTTTATTTCTGCTTATTCTAGTGCATGAATGGGGGCATTTCATCACTGCAAAAAAGACTGGTATGCGAGTCGATGAGTTTGGGATTGGTTTTCCACCGAAGTTATTTGGGATTAAAAGAGGAGAAACTGAATACACGTTAAATGCCCTACCAATTGGTGGGTTTGTACGTATTTACGGAGAAGACCCGACACAGGTTGATAATGATGATGCTGAGCGTTCGTTTGCAGCACGACCGCGGTGGGCGCAAGCAGTGGTGTTAATCGCTGGGGTAGTAATGAATATTCTATTGGCATGGTTTTTGTTTGCAGCCGTATTCATGATTGGGGTACCAGGTGTGGTTGGAGAAGCCAATGCCGGTCCAGAGGCTGATTTGCGAGTAGTGGCAGTGTTGCCAGATAGTCCATTATCTGGTGCTTTACCGATGAACTCCGAGATTGTAGGTATGAGAGCTGGCGACACAACCTTAGAAAAGTTGACGCCCAGTGCGTTAGGAGACTTTGTTCGAGCACATGAAACGGAATCAATTGAAATTAGCTACACGTTAGGTGAAGAGCGAGAGGTGGTGAGCGTGACCCCGGTACGGGGGTTGATTGAGGACGCTCCCGATCAGCTAGCGATTGGAGTTAGTTCGGTACTTGTAGAAACAACCCAATACGGTTTTATTGAAGCAATTAAGCGTGCTACTACACAAACCATCAACGCCTTGGTGTTGATTGTAACTAGTATTGCTGGTCTTTTGTATCACACAGTAGCTGGTAGTGCCGATTTTTCTCAGGTAGCTGGACCAATTGGTATCTACAACTTAGTTGGTGATGCAGCGGCGGTGGGGTTGGTATCGCTTATGATGTTTACCGCTATTATATCGCTCAACCTAGCGGTCATTAACCTCTTTCCGTTTCCAGCTTTAGACGGCGGCCGTCTTTTGTTTGTGGGAATCGAGTCTATTATTCGACGACCAATTGACCCAATCTGGACTGCTCGGTTGAACTTGGTGGGATTCATTCTGCTCATCACACTTATGTTGGCGGTTACGTATAAGGATATCCTTGATCTCCTGTAAAGTTGGCTATTGTAATTTGCTAGGGTACAATAAGCACCATAATCACGTGGTGAGGCTTTACTTTTGTTATGCGACAATCATTTCTATTTACCAAAACACGACACGAGGTACCAACCGGTGAGGTGGCTAAAAACGCTCAGTTGTTACTACAGGGTGGATACATTTATAAAAACATGGCTGGAGTCTACTCTTTCTTGCCGTTAGGGTTGCGGGTAATTGATCGGGTCACCACCATTATCCGAGAAGAGATGAATGCTATCGGTGGGCAAGAGATGTTCATGCCAAGTTTACAGGATCCAGCACTATGGAAGCAGACTGACCGTTGGAGTGATGAGATTGTAGACGTTTGGTTTAAGACAAACCTACAAGCAGGTGGAGAGGTGGGGTTGGCGTGGACTCATGAAGAGGTGGTGACTGATATTCTGTCGAAGTACATTGCATCATATAAAGACTTACCGGTGTTTCCGTACCACATTCAGACTAAGTTTCGGAATGAGATGCGTGCCAAGAGTGGTATCATGCGTACCCGAGAATTCTGGATGAAAGACCTTTATTCCTTCAGTGCCACCGAAGAACAGCATAACGAATTTTATGAAGCGTGTGCTCTCGCGTACGAACGAATTTTCGAACGAGTCGGTATTGGGAAGCAGACCTATCGCACCTTCGCGTCGGGCGGGGCGTTTACAAAATTTAGTCATGAGTTTCAAACGTTGGCCGATGCTGGAGAAGACATTGTCTATGTTGCTGAAGACAAGAACGTGGCAGTAAATGAAGAGGTGTTAGCCGAAGCAGATTTAAGCGAACTCGGAGTAACTAAAGATGAGTTGGTGAAGCGAAAGAGTATCGAAGTTGGAAATATTTTTTCGCTTGGCACAAAATTTTCTGAAGCAATCGGGGCTACTTTTAAAGATGAGCAAGGTAAAAACCAACCTGTGATTATGGGGTCTTATGGCATTGGTCCGGCTCGAGTGATGGGTACCGTAGTTGACTTGTGGGCCGATGAAAAGGGGATTGTTTGGCCAAAATCAATCAGTCCATTTCAGATACATTTAGTGGCTTTGAACACTGATGATTCTGAAATAGTAGATTGGGCCAATGGCGTCTATGCCACGCTACAAAAACAGGGGTACGATGTATTGTTTGATGATCGTGATGCTCGAGCGGGGGAAAAATTTGCTGATAGTGATTTAATGGGCTTGCCAATTCGAGTAGTAGTTAGTAAGAAAGCGAAAACGGCTGGTGTGTTTGAGGTGGTTGACCGCATCAGTCAAGAGACTCACCATCTAGACGAAACTGCTCTTTATAATTTTTTGCGCTCATGAGCAAGTCGATTTTTTCTCGGGGATTTGGGGCAATTCTAGGAATGGTGTCGACTGATATTGGGATTGATTTAGGGACGGCGAATATTTTGGTATACGTCAAAGACAAGGGTATTATCATCAACGAACCTACTATCGTGGCTATTAATACCAAGACGGGACAGTTGGTAGCGGTCGGTGATAAAGCCAAGGAAATGTATGGACGGACTCCCACCCATATTGAAATAGTGCGCCCACTCGTAGACGGAGTAATTTCTGATTTTGAAGTAACAGAAGAGATGTTGGTTTATTTAATAAACCGCGTACGTAGTACTAACCGAATGCTCATATCGCCTCGAGTGTTGGTGGGAGTACCCTCTGGTATTACCAACGTAGAAATGAGAGCAGCTCGAGATGCAGTCAAAAATGCTGGTGCTCGTGATGTCTATCTAATCGAGGAGCCAATGGCAGCCGCTATCGGTGCCAAACTTCCAGTTGGAAAATCTGTCGGGAGTATGATTGTTGATATTGGTGGCGGAACGTCTGATATTGCAGTTATTTCAGTAAATGGCATTGTTGCCTCGAAAAACCTACGGGTTGCTGGTGATCATTTTACTGCAGCGATTATTACCTATGTGCGCGATCAGTTTAAGGTACACATTGGTGATAAAACCGCCGAGAATGCTAAAATAAAATTAGCCTCAATTACTGAGTCAGAGGAAAGTCGAGAGATTGCAATCCGTGGTCGTGATGCGGTAACTGGACTACCGCGAGAGGTGGCCATTACCGAAGCTGATATTCGAGAAGCAATTGCACCACATATTGATACCCTAGTAGAAACTATTCGAGCCTTGTTAGAACGAACACCACCAGAGGTATTGGCTGATGTTATGCAACGCGGTATTCATATTGCTGGAGGTGGAGCGCTGATTCCTGGGTTAGTCAGTTTGTTAGAGGACGTACTGCAGGTACCAGTGGTGGTGGTTCCAGATCCACTACGTGCAGTAGCTCGAGGTATCGGTATAGTGGTTGAAGATTTGCATGAATATGAAGAAATTCTCATCGAAAATGAGGGGGAGCTCTCGCCAGCCCTCCAAGATTAAGTGGTGGACAAGTGCTCTAATTGGTTTATTGGTGGTTGGTTTTTTGTTGCCGAGTATCATGGGTGCAGTTGGTGGGGTGGCGGTATATCCTCTGCATCTAGTTCGGGTGTGGTGGTTTGAGTCAGAGGCATCATTGCCGCGCTACGTAAGGGATAAGCAGATGTTGATAGAAGAAATTAATACCTTAGAACGAACGCTAGCACAAACAGAATCAAGTAAACATCACGAAACCTTGCTACAAGATGAGAATGAGCGATTGCGTTCATTATTGCACCGTAACGAAGATAAGCGAATCGTGGCCCGTGTTTTGGCTCGCCCTAATCAATTACCGTACGATGTGCTACAGATCGATCGTGGCAGCACACAGGGGGTAGTTACTTTTGCACCGGTGTACGTTGGTCAAGATCAAGTGATTGGCTTCGTGTCGTATGTGGGACGATATTACTCTTATGTAAGTTTATTTTCTACCCCCGGACAAAAAGTAACTGCGTATGTACTTGAATCTGATTTTTATACTAGTGCAGAAGGTGTGGGGGATGGTCAGTTGCGAGTTCGGGTACCGCAAGGAATTGCTGTGAAAGAGGGTGACGTGGTTATATTGCCAGCTGTATCTGCTGGAGTGTACGGCGCAGTTTCTTACGTTGAGACAGCTCCGACTGAGCCACAAAAATACGCCTATGTGCCTTTGCCCGAATCAATTCATTCTATTCGATATGTATCGGTTGGTTCTGGGTCGATCGACCCTCCTTCCTTTACTGAGGCCGCTGAAGCAGTGCAGGGTACTAAAACAGACTTATTACAATTAGAAATACCACCATCTGCTCAAGTTGGCACGAGTACAAATGCTACCACTACTTCTACTACGACAGCTACCAGTGCGTCTAATCGGTCTGAAACACCATGAGTGGAATTATATTAACAAGCGTCGTGTTGGTTACAGCTTGGTTGGGTTGGTGGTTGGTGTGGGTGCCTGCATTGGTTTGGTTTTCAGTTATCTATCGTGGATGGGGTTTGGTGCTGGGGGTGATATTGATTGATGGCTATTATGGTGCGTTTATGGCTGTGCCATGGCAATCAATAGTTGCGTTGATAGTTGTTTGTATAGTCCAAGTGGTGCGACCATACTTATATACGACTGTTTGATATAATTAGCTAATATGCGTTTATTTCGCAAACAGAAAAAAGCAAAACAATCAGTAGAGTTTGATCAGGTGTTGGTTGATGCAACCAACCTGGCATCTCTAGACGAAGGTCGTTTGGAAGGTCGTTTTGAACTGCCGATTACAAAACGAAGTATATATTTTGTGGGGGTGTTTTTTATCATAGCAGCACTGGGGTTTGTGTACTCAATTTTCTCACTACAAGTGGTTGCTGGAGAAAAATACCGTACTATCAGTGAGACAAATATTAGTAGTCGCGGAACGGTTATTGCTGAACGAGGAGTAATTTATGATCGCAATAATCAACCACTGGTGTGGAACGAATTTGATCCCACTAATGAGTATAATTTTGCTACCCGTGCCTACACAGAAAATATTGGCCTAGGACAACTTCTTGGGTATGTAAGTTATCCGCAAACTGATAGTAAGGGGTTATTTTGGCGAACCGAATACGTTGGTCGTAATGGGGTGGAAGGACAGTACAATGAATTATTGTCGGGAAAAAACGGACAAAAGGTAATTGAAGTAGATGCCTTGCAAAATATAATTGGAGAGCATGTGCTTGATCGACCAGAACCGGGGAGAGCAGTACATCTTTCTATTGACGGAGAGCTTTCACAGGCCATGTACGAAATCATTGCAACCTCGAGTAAGGAAGCTAAGTTTCGCAGTGGGGCAGCGGTGATTATGAATGTGCATACCGGTGAGATAGTCGCTATGACCAGTTTTCCTTCATACGATCCACAGGTGATGGCTGACGGGGAACCAGCTGATCTGATTGCGGCTTGGGGGCAGGATGAGCGATATCCATTTTTAAATAAAGTTATTGGTGGGGTGTATGTTCCTGGGTCAATCGTGAAGCCTTTTGTATCATACGCCGCTTTAGTTGAAGGAGTGGTAACACCCGAGCAAGAGATTTTTAGTAATGGTACTTTACGTATTCCAAATCCCCATAACCCAAGCCAACCATCATTATTTACAGACTGGAGAGCGCATGGTCGAATGACTCTTCGAGAAGGAATTGCATTTTCGTCTAACATTTATATGTATATTATCGGTGGTGGATTACCAGCGATTGCAACTCCTCAAGCTGGCTTGCAGCATGCGTTTGATGGTTTGGGAATTACTCGGTTGGCAAAACATCTGCGTCAGTTTGGTCTCGGTCAAAAAACCGGTATTGAACTTGATAGTGAGCAAGCTGGTACGGTACCTGACCCAGATTGGAAGGAGACTGTTTTTGAAGATGAGTGGCGATTAGGTGATACATATTTAACATCTATCGGTCAATTTGGTTTCCAAACCACTCCATTACAAATGGTTCGTGCCTATGCTGCTTTGGCGAACGGTGGTACATTGTTGCGGCCGCATGTGTTGTTAGGAGAACAAGGCGACACTGAGTCACTTAATCTAGACCCAGAAGCCTTACGAGTGGTTCAAGAAGCGATGCGGATGGCGGTGAATTATAATGGTGGAACCGCTCGTTCGTTAGAGCGTCAAGACGTCGCAGTTGCCGCTAAATCTGGTACTGCCGAGGTGGGGCAAGGAAATGCGTACGTGAATTCTTGGGCGGCTGGTTACTGGCCTTATGAATCACCTCGGTATTCATTTATCTTGTTAATGGAACGGGCACCTCGGTCGAATACTCTTGGAGCCACTACCATTATGGGGCGAGTAATGGATTGGATGGCGAGTAGTACGCCGCATTATTTGGAGAGCGAATGACCAGATTGAGCAATCCACATTTGACCCACGCAAGCGAGCGCGTATAATTGGTGAAAACAACAAATAATATGAATGACACACAATCTTTCCTGACCGCAGAAAAATTTGAAGAATTAAAAAAAGAGCTTGAACACCTGAAGACAGTTCGTCGTAAAGAGATCGCTGAATCGTTGGAATACGCTCGTAGTCTTGGCGACCTTTCAGAAAATGCTGAATATCAGGAAGCTCGTGATATGCAGGCGGCTATTGAGGAACGGATTGGTTACTTAGAAAAAACTATTAAAGAAGCTAAAATCGTAAAGCACGACAAAAAAGGTGACGTCGTTGGGTTGGGTAGTACCGTGACAATCCAGAAAGAGAAAGAAAAGTCGAATCGTGTCTACACTATCGTGGGCTCGGATGAGGCTGATATACACGCTCAGAAATTATCGTACCTCTCACCTTTAGGAGAGTCATTAATGGGTAAGACGAAGGGTGATGAGTTTAACTTTGATACTCCAAGCGGTAGTCAGAAGTATAAAATCTTGAAAGTAGAATAATCTCGTTTTTTTGTATCGAATCAACGGTACATTGCAAAACAACGAGAAATAGCTACTATGAACTCTATGTCATCACGCGAAGAAGATATTCGTAATGAGCGTCTAAAAAAACGCGATCTTTTGGTGGCGGCTGGAATGAATCCCTACACTGCCACTAGTGGCCGTACGCACAATATTAAAACCCTACTCACAGACTTTTCTCAACTAGTAGCTGACGAAACGACAGTGGTAATAGCTGGGCGAGTAATGGCTATGCGAGAGCATGGAGGCTCAGTCTTTTTAGATTTGTTCGATGGTAGTGGGCGAGTCCAGGTTTTCTTTTCTCGTCGTGATATGGGAGACGCCCCGTTTACACTATTGATTGATACAATTGATGCCGGAGATTTTATAGAGGTAACTGGCGCTCCGTTTGTCACTAGACGCGAGGTAAATAGTCTAGCGGCAAAGGATTGGCAAGTTCTTACTAAAACTCTACAGTCCATCCCGACAGAGCACTTCGGTATCAAGGACGAAGATGAGCGGTTTCGAAAACGTTATCTTGATCTGCTGCTCGATGATGAATTGCGAGCCATGTTCGTTCGTAAAGAAAGGTTTTGGGAGATAACCCGTTCTTTTATGAAAGAACACGCGTTTCTGGAGGTTGAAACACCGACACTCGAAGTGACTACGGGTGGAGCTGAGGCACGACCATTTCAAACGCATCATTATGATTTCGATATAGATGTGTATTTACGGATATCAATCGGAGAGTTATGGCAAAAGCATTTAATGGCCGGTGGATTTGATAAGGTATTTGAAATCGGTCGAGCGTACCGTAACGAAGGAACTAGTCCGGAGCATTTGCAAGAATTTACTAATATGGAGTTTTACTGGGCCTACGCTGATTATCACGATGGTATGTGTTTGGTGCAAGAACTGTATCGTACAATTGCGAAGCAAGTGTATGGTACTACGGCGTTTACAGTTGGGGAGCATTCATTTGATCTGGCAGACGAGTGGGTAGAAATCGATTACGTGACCGAAGTAGAACGGCAGACGAATATAGATATACTAACCGCTACCACAGATGAAATGGAGCAAACGCTCGACTCTTTAGGGGTGCGGTATGTTGGAGAGAATCGAGAGCGGTTGATCGATTCACTTTGGAAATACTGCCGTAAACACATCACTGGGCCGGCATTCTTAGTTAATCACCCTAAAATAGTTGCACCACTCGCCAAACAACAACCAGGCCGAGATACAGTTGAAATGTTCCAACCAATTATTGCTGGTAGTGAAGTTGGACGTGGCTACAGCGAGTTGAATGACCCCGAAGAACAACGTCGACGGTTTATGGAACAGCAGGCGTTATTGGAAGCGGGTGATGAAGAGGCGATGATGCCAGACTGGGACTTTGTGGCCATGCTGGAGTACGGTATACCACCAACTTGTGGTTTTGGCTTTGGTGAACGACTCTTTGCTTTCCTAGAGGGGAAGCCATTGCGCGAAACACAATTATTTCCATTGATGCGCCCTCGTCACGAATAAACGGATATTATTTTGCAGTAGCAAAAAACACCGCAATTTAGGCGGTTTTTTGCTATAGTTTTTGCTATAGATTGGGGATAAGTGTAGCGTGGTGGAGTGAAGTGGTGTATAGTGTATACGTGGTGGGAGATAGTGTGATATCTAGAGCAATCTAGATTGACCGTTTCGAGTATGCTAATAGGTGAATACAATCATACGTTGGACCCCAAGAAACGGCTATCTTTGCCCAGTAAATGGCGCAAAGAACTTGGGAAGAAGCTTGTAATCACTCGAGGACTCGATAACTGTCTCTTTGTATATCCGCTCAAGGAGTGGCAGAAGATCACTGAAAAAATTGGTCAGCTGCCGCTCGGTCAGGCGGATACAAGAAGTTTCAATCGATTCTTCTTATCGGGAGCTGTTGAAGTGGAGGTAGATTCTGTTGGACGTATTCTCGTTCCAGATTTTTTGAAGGAGTTTGCGGCACTGGAGACCAAGGTGGTCTTAGCCGGAATTCATGATCGTGTAGAAATTTGGGATGAGAAGCAATGGTCGACATATAAGCAGTCGATTGAGAAAGAAGCCGACTCACTGGCAGAAAAGTTGGGTGAGATTGGCGTCCTGTAATTGACCTTCCATGCAACATAAGACAGTCCTGTTAGAAACCGCTGTAGATGCGCTGGCCTTAGCGTCAGCTTCTCGTGTGGTGGACGCAACTTTAGGTGCCGGTGGACATACTCAAGCCATTGCAGAACAGCTAGATCATAACGGTCACATTATTGCGTGTGACATAGATCCAGACGCGATCAAAAGTGCTCAATTGTGGAAAGATTCGTATGCAGTACCGATCACACTGCATATAGCGAACTTTAAAAATGTGCACACAACGGTGTCAGAAACATTGGGACCAACCGCCTGTGTAGACGGTATTCTTGCTGACCTTGGTTGGCGGATGGATCAGTTTACTGATAGTGGGCGTGGCTTTTCTTTTACCAAAGACGAGCCATTGCAGATGACGTATGGTGATCCGGCTGCTTATGAACTCACTGCTGCTTCAATAGTGAATGAATGGGATGAGTCTGATATTGCCAACGTGCTGTTTGGTTATGGAGAAGAACGGTACTCGCGTAGAATTGCAGCTGCAATTATAAAGGTGCGACAGCAAGTAGCGATTAATTCTGCTGCACAGCTGGCAGACATCATTACCGAAGCAGTACCGGCTCACTACCGTAGACGACGAGTTCATCCAGCCACCAAATCATTTCAGGCCTTGCGTATTGCGGTAAATGATGAGTTGTTGGTTTTGGATGAATTTATCACAAATGCCATGACTGTTTTGTCACCGGGGGGGCGGTTAGTGATTATTACCTTCCATAGTCTTGAGGACCGGATTGTTAAGCATCGCTTCCGAGAATTAGCTGCAACCGAACAGGGTGAATTGCCCCATCGGAAACCATTACTACCTGAACCAGATGAGTGTGTACAGAACCCTCGCGCCCGAAGTGCAAAATTGCGCACGATCATAAAACGGTAGTTATAAATGGTATTGGGAAACTATGATATTAAAAAAATTATTACAACTAGATAAGCAAATCTACACCGCCACGTTGGTATTGACGGCCCTGATACTGGTGGGTATGTATATGTATTTGGTGAGCTTATCGGTAGTAAATGTAGTAATGAATAAAGAGGTTACGCAACAAATAGCTATAACTCATTCAACAATCACAGAGTTAGAAACTGCGTATATTGAAGCCCAACATGTAGTCAGTCAAGAGCTTGCGTTACAGCGTGGTTTTATTCCCAGTGCCGATAAGGTATTCTTAACGGCTGGTGACACTAATACCGTAGTCGTGTCACGACAAGCCCCGTAGTTGTATGAGAGCCCGAGCTATATTACGAATACGAATCATAACTACCTTCGTACTACTTTTGGCGTTGGGGTTGTTGGTACGAGCTTATTTTTTACAAATTCCAGGACACGCTTTCTATATTGCTGAAGCAAAAGAGCAGTATGTTCATACAGCACAAAATATTTTTAATCGAGGTACAGTAAGTTTTACGACTAAAACAGGTGAGCAGATGTCTGCGGCAGCAATTCGTTCGGGGTATCTTTTGGCTGTTAATCCTTCGCGCATAGGTAATCCTGAAGAAACGTATGCAGTAATTGAAGAGTATGTTGATTTAGATAAAGAAACTTTTTTACACCGGGCTACTCTACCAGAGCGAACCTACGTTGAAATCGACGACCAAGTAACTACCGAAGAAGCAGATTTTATTGTTGAACAAGATCTTTCAGGGGTAATGCTCTATCGAAACCAATGGCGATACTATCCGGGCGATGATCTCGCGGCACAAACTATCGGTTTTACCGGATTTGTTGACGGGGAACAGACAGTACCAGTTGGCTTGTATGGGCTCGAACGCTACTACGAACCAATCTTGACTCGCGACAATGAATCACTGTCAGTTAATTTTTTTGCTGAGATTTTTTCTAACCTCGGTAGTTTAGTAGTAAATAATAGTGATGAACGTCGGGGGGATGTAATTACTAGTATGGAACCAACTGTTACTCGTATGTTAGAAAAGGAACTCTACTCAGTACAAGATAAATACGGTTCTAAACTCAGCGGCGGAATTGTCATGGATCCACAAACAGGAGAAATTTTTGCCATGAGTGTTGTTCCTGGTTATAACAATAATGATCGTAGTGGGGTAGGGATTGAGCAGTTTCGTAACCCACTAGTGCAAGATGTATACGAATTCGGTTCAATTATTAAACCACTGACTATGGCAGCTGGGATTGACTCTGGTGTGGTAAGTCCCAGTACCACCTATTATGATGCCGGACACCTTACGTTGGATGGTTACACTATTAGTAACTATGATGGGCGTGGTAGAGGAACTGTACCGATGCAGCAAATACTAAGTCAGTCACTTAATACCGGAGTGTCGTTCATTGTAGATACTATGGGTACTAGTAAATTTCGAGACTATTTCTTAGGATTACAGATTGGTAATAAAACTGGTATAGATTTACCAGGAGAAACAGAAGGGTTGGTGAGCAACTTGCATTCACCACGTAAAATTGAGTATGCGACCGCATCGTATGGACAAGGGATTGCTACTACTCCGATTGGAACGATACGAGCCCTAGCCAGTTTGGCTAGCGGAGGAAAAGTAGTAACTCCACACTTAGCGCGTTCAATTGTATATGAAAATGGTGAGGTGGAAACCATCGATCCACCTGAACCGAAGCAAGTATTTTCATCGGAGACAACTGAAACAGTGTCGCGGATGTTGGTTACTGTGGTAGATGAGGCGTTGGCTGGTGGTAACGTAGCTTTGCCGCACTACACTGTCGCTGCCAAAACTGGAACGGCTCAAATGGCTGATCCTAATGGTGGGTATTACGACGACCGCTACTTCCATTCATTTTTTGGTTACTTTCCGGCCTATGATCCACGCTTTATAGTGTTACTTTATACAGTAGAACCAAAAGGAGTGCGGTATGCTTCAGAAACTCTGACCGATCCATTTATGGATATTACTAGTTTTCTGCTAAACTACTACCAAGTACCGCCAGACCGTTAATTTCATGAAAGCTTTTCTTAAACAAATTGTGATACGGGTGCTTACGTGGGAGGCCGCCTGTTTATTACGGCGACACCAACCCACGGTGATTGCCATTACTGGCAGCGTTGGCAAAACCGCTACCAAAGATGCCGTGTACCAAGTACTGCGCACCACTCATAAAGTACGAAAAAGTGAAAAGAGTTTCAATTCAGAAGTGGGAATTCCGCTTACTGTTTTGGGACTTCCTAATGCTTGGTCTAGTTTGTGGGGATGGGTTCGCAATCTTGCGGCCGGTGCATTTCTAGCTCTCTTTTCGCGCAACTATCCAGAGGTGCTGGTAATCGAAGCGGGGGTTGATCGACCAGGTGATATGCAAGCCTTGACGAAATGGTTTCGTCCAGATTATGTAATTGTTACTCGATTACCAGATGTGCCAGTACACGTGGAGCATTTTTCTTCTCCACAAGATGTGGTACGTGAAAAGATGGCCTTAGTAGAAGCGTTGGCTGACGATGGTGTGCTCGTGTACAATCACGATGATACTGTTTTGCAAACTGAAGTTCAGCAGGTACGTCAGAAACAAATTGGGTACGCCAGATACGCGCACGCACCGTATTTAATCCAAGCCGATAAAACTACCTATGATACGCAAGGGATTCCAACTGGATTTTCTTTTTCTTTGCAAACCCCCCAAGACATGGCGTATACCATTACAGGGCAGCACACTGTTGGTATGCAACTAGCCTATGTCTACGCCGCAGCAGCGGTAATTGGGGAACAGTTTTCTGTACCAACAGAAGTTATTACCAAGCAGCTTGCCGAGCATTTACCACCTCCCGGACGGATGCGATTAATTCCAGGGATTAAAAATACGCTTCTTCTCGATGATACATATAACTCTTCTCCGGTTGCGGTTGAGTCAGCCTTGCATACTATGAATGAGCTGAAGGTAAAGGGGAGGAAAATAGCAGTTTTAGGTGACATGCTTGAACTTGGTTCTTATTCAGTGCAACAGCACACTCGGATTGGTACTATGGCCGCTAAGCTCACTGACGTATTATTTACGGTGGGGGTACGTTCACGAGCAACAGCGCAAGCTGCTTTAGAATCCGGTTTACCTGAGGACTCTATTTTACAATATGACAGCGCAGAACGAGCAGGTAAAGAGTTGCAACAATGGCTAGAGCCGAGTGATGTAGTATTAGTAAAAGGGTCGCAGAGCATTCGTCTAGAACGAGTGGTGGAGGAGGTGATGCAAGATCCAGAACAAGCATCTGAGCTTTTGGTGCGACAAAACAAAGAGTGGCTTAAACGACGGTAGGGTGTTGGCGTTTGAGTACCTTTTTGCTACTATAAGCACGAGCTTTTTGCGCATGGCCCTATCGTCTAACGGCTAGGACACATGGTTCTCATCCATGAAATCGGAGTTCGATTCTCCGTAGGGTCACAAGTTTAGAGAAAAACACCCAGCTATTAGCTGGATGTTTTTCTTTAGATGTCTAGTGATGTCTGGGAGGCAGAATCGAAAGGTGTAGTGAGTTTATGTGCGAGCCAGGGTCGTGGGCAGTATGAAAAAAGAGCTTACGAACCAACTCCTGGCCGACTCTCCGTAGGGTTATAAGTATAAAAAACTCTGTTTTATCGGATTCAAAATGAACTCGGTCCATAGTATTTTAATGGACAAACAGACTAAATGAGGTTACTTTGACTAAAAGCCCAGTCTTTATAATTATGAAAATAAACTATGTTTTGTTCCAAGTGTGGTGTAGAAAATAATGATGACGCAAAGTTTTGTAAGGATTGTGGAGAATTTATTCAATCTACTCTCTCTCATAGCACACAGGGGAGTGAGAAAATTTCCAATTCATTCAGTACACCCAAAACAGTCAAGAAGCCAAGAAGTGTACTCTTCTATATCTTCATGCCAATTTCGGTATTTGTGGGAACAATTGTTGCTTGGGGTACCGTAAGTATTTTTAATGACGTAAATAACCCTTCACTCCTATTAGATTTTTTTAATACCACTTTAATACCACTTATTATTGGTATTTTGTTGGTTACTTTTCCTGTCAGTGTAGTTTACGGTTTTTATGTAAACTCTAGATACTACGACGGAACAATTAAATGTGGAAATTGCGGGTATGTTGGTATAGGTAAAAAATCAAGAAGTACATGGGCACAAATTGTGGTGTGGTTACTTTTCTTTTTCTTTTGGCCAATTACTCTTATTTACTATCTTGTGACACATCGTTATGAGTGCCCAAAATGTACCTCAACTTTTATAGGTTTGCGTGATAAAGCTGGATTATATTCAGGACAAAAATCAGGAATAGGTGGAGTAATGATTGCTATCCTTATAATTGTAGTTGTTGCAATAATAGGGGTTCTGGCTGCGGTAGTTCTGGCGGCACTTAGTGATGCTCGAGAAGCTGCCAAACAGGCAGCAGAAAATCAGTCTGAATTAATTTTAGATGAAACTACTAATAATTTACCTCTAAATGCTATTAAACGGTCAGTGGTTAATATTTATTGCGAATCATCACTTGATGGTGAAATTGGTGGTGGTTCTGGCACAATGATGACAACTGATGGTTATATCCTCACCGCGGCTCATATTTTTCCGCAGAATGAAGACACCGTCTTTGTGGATCCAAATCAAGGTTGTCTCGTAACTATTCCGGACATAGAGACCGGAGCTACTGATGAAATGTACTGGGCAGACCCAATTATTATGCAAGGATTAAGTGACGTACATGACATTGCATTTATGCAAATTACTGATGTTGTGATAGACGAAGATGGTGTAGCGCAAGGAGTGTTCCCTCAAACCTTTGACTCATTTTGGGATTCTACAGAATACAGTGCGTTATGTATTGATGATAACTTAAATATAGAATTGGGAGAAAATGTAAGAGTCCTTGGGTATCCAACGACAAGTGGTGGTTTGTCGTTAACTATCACCGAAGGTATCGTCAGTGCCATTGGTGACAATGGTAGACTGCTCACTACTGCAAAAATTGATAGTGGTAATTCCGGGGGAATTGCCGTTGCAGATGACGGTTGTATCATCGGGATGCCAATTGCTGTGCAACACGGGGACTTTCAAAATCTCGGGGAAATTATACCAGGAGGTCAAATTTCAAAATTTTTCGAGTTAGTAGAGGTGCGGCTGGAAGAATAGACTTCTTTTGAAGAGATTGCGTTATGATCATACTAACAAACACCATGCTCCCCAAATGAGTGGATATACGGTAATATAGTATATATGAATAGTTGGTGGCAACAAAACTGGTCTCGTTTGATGGGGTTGCTCGTAGTTGGAGTGTTTTTGGGAGCTTTTCTCCTTAGCTTATTTTCTATGTCGTTGTCGATGAGTGCGAATGGATTGATGAGCGGCTGTCCTTTTATGGCAGAAGAGGAAGTACTTTGTTCGATGAGTGTCTTTGAGCATATTTCTGCTTGGGAATCATCTTTTCTTGCTGTGGTACCACTTCTTACATTGGTTTTTGTATTGAGTTCAGCCATAATTTTCGTACTGATTAACACTGTACGTGACAGGTTTTGCTATATACGTCGAGTCGTAAGCCGATTTCTTGATAGAAAAGAGAAAATTTACACATTCTCCTACAGGCAGTATCAAGAGCTGTTTGCACAAGGTATTTTGCATGCAAAGCTTTTTAGAGCGTAGCCACGGTGATTCTCATCACTTTATTAGCTATTAACTCTAAAAAATTATGCAATTTATTTATTTTTTTGGTGTAATTTTATTTACACCACTACTTACCATCGCACATGAAGGTGAACATACTTCTGCTGTATGGTATCAAGAACCTGTGATCGCCACTCTCCTTAGTGTTGGGTTTATCGGTCTGGTTGTGCTGCTGTATGGGGTGGTTACTAAACACCAGAAGACGATTATGTTTTCCGGTTTTTTTCTTTTCGGGGTGGCAATTAGTACACTACTGGCTTGGGAGCAAGGTGGCACTAATCCAACGGCTGGATTACACCAGCTAGATTTCGGTGCTGGAAAAACCGTTACGCTGTACAAAAGTCCAAACTGCGGTTGTTGTTCTGGCCATGCTGCAGCGCTTGAAGCGGCTGGATTTGCAGTCAATATAGAAATGACCAACGACTTAGACGCAGTTAAACAAGAACACAGTATTCCTGTAGATGGTGCGAGTTGTCACACTTCAGTGATTGGTGACTATGTTGTTGAAGGTCATGTACCGCTAGAAGCAATTGAAACATTACTTAGCGAGAAACCAGAGATTGCTGGTATTGGTTTACCAGGTATGCCGATTGGAACACCAGGTATGCCAGGTCGGAAAACAGCCCCATACGAGGTATATAAGCTATCAGAAAACGGTGTAATGTCACCATATCTAACTATCTAACTATCTAAAGTATGCGAAAAGATATAGTTATTGGTACGAGTATATTGTTTGGTGGAATACTGCTTGGGTTAATGTTTATGCAAACAACATCAGGTAGTTTGATGTTTGGTAAATCAACTCCATCGTCAACAATGATTGATGCAGAATCAAGGGCTACAGAGAATGTTACGGCGGGTATGGGCGGTATGATGCAAAATAACCCAATGGCGGTAACGAGTGAAAAAGAATTTATTGAGCAGATGATACCGCATCACGAAGAAGCAATTACGACCGCTAGGGAAGTGTTGTTACGTGGAGCGACCAACCAAGGTATGGTTGATTTACTTAACAACATAATTACCACGCAGACTGCCGAAGTGAAGTTAATGGAAGAGAGCTATTCAGAGTGGTTTGGAAAGGAGTACGAGATGTACGGAGAGTATACGCCAATGATGCGTAATCTTAGCCCTTATGAAAAAGAGCAACTTGATAAAGTCTTTCTCCATGATATGACCATGCACCATATGGGTGCAATTATGATGGCTAGATCGTTACAACCGCACTTAGAGCACGAGACTATGCGAGAGTTAACCCGTAATATTGTCGTGAACCAATCTGAAGAGATTAAAATTATGCAACAACTGTTTGGAGATCTGTAATAAGATTACTCTAAATATTTTACTCATAATCAAAATAACCGGCACAGCCGGTTATTTTGATATAAATATGTTTTGGTGGATTACTCAGTTATCGGTGTAAAAATCATACTGCCACTATCATACTTTAGGGTTAGGGCTAGATTACCGTCTTCGGTAATTAGGTGACCGTTAACTTCACCAAGCATTTTAGAGAACTCAGTTTCTTGAGAGTCAATATCAGGACAAGCTTTCAGGGTGCCAGCCATTTCAGTGAAGGAAATAGAACTGCCGTCAATACTGTAGTTTCCAGTAAGAGTATTACAGTCGGTGGTGGCGGAGAAGCGACCATCGGTAGCAAAAGACAGGGTAAAAGCATCTGTCATATTTGGTTCTACCACATCATCGTTATTGTATTGGGTTTTTTGCCACTGCCAAGTAGTGTCTTCTAATGTAGAGGTGGCTGTGGCTGGAGTCTTGCTAACTTCTTCAATCAGTTGGTAGGTATAGCTACTAGCGTCGGCTGGTACATTTTCTCGTTCGGTTCGCTCAATTTTAAGAACATAATTGTAGCCAGGTTCAAAATCAAAACCAGTAATTGGATCATAGAAATACTCTCCATTTACCATCAAACATTCCATTGGGGCGACACCGGTACAGGCTACTTTCTCGGGACCAACGTTGAATGTCAAAACATTGTCATTGTCTGTATCAGATTCTATAGTACCAACAAAAACTGTCTCATTGTTAATCTTGACCGTTGCTTCACCTTGGTGTTCCCAAAATTCGATGTCTTTCTCTGTATTAACATAACGGGCTCCTGAGCCGGAGCGAGCAATGTCTAAGTCGTACAATTGACCGGCAATGTCCAGTTGTGCGTGTTCTGTTTTGTTGTCATAACGGATGGTTGCCTGCTCATTTTCATTAGAGAAGGTGAATGTCTCATCGTTATAAGTGATGTTGGTTGGTGCCTCTGCGGTATCATTGGTTACTAGCCAGTAGCCAAGACCCAAAAGAGCAGCTAGACCAAGAATTAATACTAGGTTTTTCATAAATGTAAGTAATGAACCGATAATCTCTTTACCATAACAAATTCAGAACTGAAAACCAAAATTACCTATATTGTTGTCTGTTGTAGTAAAGACATAATGAAAAGAAATATTTTATGCTAAGGTAGCTACACGATAATTAGTACCACTTATATTGTCTATGCAAAATTTTAATCTTCACGTTATCGCTTTGTCGATGAATAAGTTAGCCGATGGCTTGCTCAATCCCAAGCTAGTTTTAGCGTGGCTTTTAACTACTTTGGGAGCTGGGTCAGTTTGGGTTGGGTTGTTAGTACCGGTACGAGAAGCCGGAGCTTTATTGCCGCAACTGTTTATTGCAGAACCAGTGCGACGCATGACGATTCGAAAATGGGCTTGGGTAGTGGGTGGAATATTACAAGGGTTAGCTGCATTGGGAATTGCCGCCGCTGCAATTTGGCTTCAAGGAGCTATGGCGGGTATGGTAATTGTGGGGTTTGTGGCCGTCTTGGCAGTGGCTCGAAGTTTGAGCTCGGTAAGCTATAAGGACGTGTTAGGAAAAACGGTTGTAAAGACAGTTCGAGGAAGAGTGTCTGGAACAGCGGCCTCTATCGCTGCTGTAGGGGTGTTTTTATTCGGAAGTTTATTATTGTTTGGAGTAATTGAGCGTTTTATATTGGTAGTAGCGGCATTAGCTGTGGCTGGGGCATTATGGATTGTCGCTGGTATGGTCTTTGCGTTATTACAAGAAGAACCCAGTACGCCGGTGGTTGAGCAAGGAGAAAATGTATGGCGACGGTATATTGCCTATTTAAAAAATGATACAGAATTACAGCGTCTAATTATTGCTCGTAGCCTACTACTGGCGACTGCTATTGCACCACCATACTTGTTGCTACTATCAGACCAAGTGGCTGGTGGAACGGTTGGTCAGATTGGAATGTTGGTATTAGCTTCGTCACTGGCCACGATGGTTTCAGGTCGGGTGTGGGGTGTTATGTCTGATCGGTCTACTCCAGCGGTGTTGGTGTATTCGGGGGTAATTGCCGGTGTGGTTTTGGTGGGAGCGGTGGTGGCAGCACAGGCTGGCTATTTTACCAACTCATTAGTATTGCCAGGGTTATTGTTTGTATTGTTGGTTGCGTATCAAGGGGTGCGTATCGCCCGAACTACTCATTTGGTTAATATTGCTAATGAAAATACTCGGGCTGGTTATACGGCAATTTCAAATACAATTGTAGGGGTGGCATTATTGATGACTGGTGCGTTAGGTGCACTGGTGCCATTTTTAGGGATATCAGCTGTAGTAGGTATTCTTGCCGTAATGAGTTTTGCTGGTGCAGTGGTAGCTCGTCAACTAACTCCTTAAAGTGTTAAAGACAAGTGTTGTCATTTGGTTGTACACAGAGAGTATCTGAGACTACAAACTATTTGGTACTATTGAGTAATGCAGATACAACGAGTTTTTGTTGGGGGTTGGTTTCAAAGAACCCGTCTTCATCTCAGTGAGATATATGATTTTTTAAAAACCGGTGACTCACCCTTGCCTTTAGATAAGAAAAAATTACAAGAATTGCGTGGTACATTAGACCTCGCTGAAGTACGTATTCAAATTGATTACCTCGAATATATCCTGATTACGACTACTGACGGGGTAGTGATACGGATTTACGAGGATGGTCTCATAGTATTGAGTACCAACCACGCTGAAAAACTAACGGTTGATATCGAAAGTCTTACATCATATTATGAAAAGCAATTGTCGCCGGCGTTTAGTTATTTATTCAGTTTAGGTGCGCCGGTACCAAAAGAACTGGCTAATATTAAAACTGTCTACCCGTACTTCATTACGTTGTATGGAGCGAATGAGGATGATATTAATGGTCTCTTTACTGAGTTTGAACAAGAAAACTACTATACAGTACATCATGATGATTTTTCTATCTATCGCGGTGACAAACTGTATTTAATTAACCAGAACGGGGTAACCGATGAAGCGGTAGCACGTTTTATAGAAGAACAAATTTTTGTACGAGAGTTTCGAGGACAATTACATCGCTATCTTAACTTACACCGTATTATCTAGGAACGGATTGCTGAAGTGAGTGAACGAGGTGACATGCGAGGGAAGGAAATTCCAACGTTTAAAAATAAGATTGAAGAATACAATAAAACCATTGATTTTATTGATACACGCATTAGTCAGATGGATACGTATTTAGAGACCAGAGCAAAAATTTATACTGAAGATGATCGATTGCGCTCTTTTGATAGTGTTTTGGCATATAAGCATGAAACGTTGAGTAATATGTTGGAGTATATGAAAGACATATGGGTGCTCACTAAAAAGTACGTTGCCTCTGCGTTGCAAGTCTTTAGTGATATGGTCGCAAAAAGTACTAGCAACTCCGTCAAAAATTTAACCGTCGTTACTTCAATGGGAGTAGGAGCGACATTAATTGGATTATTTACTACAGACTCTGTACCGGAGTTCACTTCGTTTGGAGTAATTTACTTCTTGTTACTGGCAATGCTGGGGTACGTCGTCAATCGAGCACTTCGATGGTATGCGCAACATAAAAGCTACTCTATCAAAAGTGTTGATATTGCCAAAGACATATAATGTCGTCTTTTCGTTCTACATTTAAATTTATTCAAGCCATTGCTATTGTTACTGGCACTATTGTGGGAGCCGGGGTAATGGGCTTGCCATACGCATTTATGCAAGTGGGAGTCTGGTGGGGGAGTTTAGTGGTTTTAGTGGTTGGAGTCACTATGACTACGCTGTTGCTGATGTTAGGATACGTGGCTTTACGCTCAACGAAACGACAGCAACTCACTGGCTATGCTGAAAGATATTTAGGTACTCCTGGAAAGCATGTATTAGCAGTGGCGATGATGCTTAATGTGTTTGGAGCTATGCTGGCTTACACGATTGGGCAAGGTACTATCTTGGCCGATTTATTCGGCGGACGAGCAGATATGTGGTCGTATGGTTTTTTTCTCCTTCTAGGACTGTTGGTGGTAATGGGTATCAACGTCATCAAATACGTTGAGTCATTTTTTACTATTCTCATTCTCGGTCTGTTTGTGGTGTTGCTGGTATTTGCAGCTCCTGAATTTGCTTGGACCAATGTACCGGTTGGTACTATCAATACTAGTAATTTATTGATGATTTATGGGGTGGCACTTACTGCCTGCTTTGGTTTGACCGCGGTGCCACAGGTACGAAATATCCTTCGTACAGAAAAACCAACTCTAACCTACGCAGCAATTTTGGTCGGTGGTTTGGTACCAGCTGGTCTCTATATTTTATTTTCTATTCTTACTTTGGGAGTGACTGGTACAGAAACGTCTCCAGTTGCTATTGTGTCATTAACTGACCGTTTGGGATTCGTTGGTCTGGCTGTTGGTTCGCTATTTGCAGTGTTAGCAATGACGACCAGCTTTTTAGCTCTCGGTTTGGCGTTACGAAATGTGTTGCATCATGATTACGGTTTTTCCAAATTTATTGCGTTCTCGATTACCCTTGGGGTACCTTTGAGCCTATTTATATTTGGAATCCGAGATTTTGTGGGGGTGCTGAGCGTCATCGGTGGGGTGGCTTTAAACATTGTGGGCATCATTTCTATCTTGTTATTTTGGCGAGCAAACCAAGGGGAATTTACTCATAGATGGCAACGAATGGTGGTTTCGTTCTTTAGTGTGTTGATGTTCTGTATGTTTGTGGTGAGTTTAGTGTTGGTGCTAGGAGGAGAGGGCTAATGGGGTTTTGTTTACTACCGAAACATAATGCCTGTAGTATACTAGACCGATATGAAAGACCAGATTAATCGTACCCGCAATGCTTTGGCACACTATTTTAAGGAGATTATTTACGGTGGAATTGACGGTATTGTTACTACGTTTGCGGTAGTCGCCGGATTTTCTGGAGCAGCGTTGGCTAACGATGTGACAGTGCAAGTTTCATTTGTTGTAGTATTGCTGTTCGGGTTAGCAAATCTCTTTGCTGATGCGGCATCAATGGGGTTAGGAAACTTTTTATCAGTGCGATCAGAGAAAGATCTTTATCATGCGAAACGAGCCGAGGTGATAGCCATGATAGAACAAGAACCAACTGCGGTGTATAAGGAGGCTGAAGCTGTGTTGGTAGGTAAAGGGTTTGCGGCTGCTGATGCGGCAACCTTAGTGACCATTTATGCCAGTAATCAAATGTATTTGGTTGATTTTATTTTACAGCACCAGCTTGAGTTAGCTGATCCGCGAGGTGAGCAAGAAGTATTTACTGGTCTGGCAACGTTTTTTTCTTTTATGGTGTTTGGAGCAATTCCATTATTACCATTTATTATCCAATCTGAAGGTGATGCACGTACCACTTTTTTCTTTTCAGCGGCCGGTACGTTTGCCGCATTAGTAACGTTGGGATTATTGAAATGGCGAGTAATCGGTACTCGTTTTTGGCCCTCTTTACTGGAGGTGGTGTTAGTGGGAGGGGTGGCAGCAGTGTTGGCCTTTTACGTCGGCTCATTCTTTAGTGTGGAGAGTGCCAGTATTACCGTTAATCTCTACCCACTTTTGGTGTAATTCTGGATAGGCCGCACTGGTTCTTATGACCGGAATCTGACGCTCGCGAGCCATTATGGCTAGGTGACTAAGGGTGCCGCCATTAGCGGTAACAATTCCTTGTAAGTACGGAAAATACTTAGTTAGTTCGGGATAAAGGGTTTTGGTATAAAGTATTTGAGCCTCGTTTGAATTAGTCTCTAAGGTATCGACGGTGCGTAGAGTACCGGCTGCTATTCCTGGTGCTAATCCGGTATTAGTGTTTGTTTTCTTGACTGAAAGTAAGCTGTGGCTAGATAGTTCCTGAGGTGGCTCAAGAGCTAGTTCATTTTTGTAAATGTCAGCTCTACGTTGTAAAAGTTTACAATCTAACTGGTCTGTTTGTAGTTCTACCCAAGTTGTGTAATAGATTAAATTTGGAGTATTTGGTATATGAGCTTGAGCGTAGTTGTCTAGGTCGGCACGTAGATGGTGGAGGTATTTCACTGTAAGCCAACGGCTATATTCACGTAGCGCTAAATAACTACGAGCCCGAATATACAGTGTCTCTCGAGCACTTGAATGTGGTTTGTCTGGGTTCTTGTGTGAGGGAGGGTAGGCAGTGAAGGTTGAGGTGTCATCTAGAGATAGTGAGTTTCCAACGGTGGTATGTGGTGACAAACCATATGCTTGTGCATCAAGTGGTGAATGGTCGATTGAACCAGCGGATATTCCAGTATTTTTTGGCAACAAAGACAAAACTTTTTGGGTACGAAGATTTATTTCGTATACTAACGGGTAGATGTCTAAAAATGCTTCCCATCTTTTTGTCGGAGAGGTAGTGGTTGGAAGTGGTGTTTCTAAGGCTATGGTAATTCTCTTTAAAAGAGAAGTGGTGTCGTTTGTTCGCAAAAAGGTACTGACCCAAAAGTTTTTTACACTAGTTCCTAAATTGTTCCAGTTGGCAAACCGAGGTTCTCCAAAATGACTGGTAAAATAGCTGTGGCTAGGAAAAATACTCTGCAGCTCAGCTTCTTTATTAATGTATAACGTACCAGCAATCATGCGGTGTATATTGGTTGGTTGATATTTGATACCAACGTTACGGTAGGTTGTGTCTACTGGACCACCAGCAAGATACAGTGAACGAAGTAGTGATATTGCTAACGGTCGAGGATGGGGGAATTGTTCGACTACAGTAGTTTGCTGATAGTAATAGGGTGGTGGTTGAGTATTGAGAGTTTTCTCCGCAGCAATTAGGCCTTTCCAAGTGGCTTGTTTAATACTAGTGATGTTTCTAGTTTGTACAAGGTAGAAAGTATTATTGTGTTCTAGCCATTCAATATCCTGTGGCCAACCGTACTGTTTTTCTAAATCTATTCCAATCTTAGTAAGGGGAGATAAGTACGGTAGGGAGCTGTTTTTCGGTAGGTCATTTTTGTGGTATTCCAATCGTGTAGCAGCTTCACCGGCGACGACACTTGTTTCTGTGCCGTATTCAAGTACCATTGTTTGTTTTCCTTCCGGATGTCTGGTAAATAATACCCCGTGCCGAGTGGGGGTGAGATATGTTTGAATAATTAAGGCCAATGTACCAGCGCTGGCAGAGGGTTGATTTTTTATATGATGTATACAGTCCACTATGGCCTCAGCGAGATTAGCCGGATCTACGTTACTGCTAGTATGAAATTGACCAGCTGCTGCACTGACAGCAGTGTCTTCACCCTGCGCACTGGAGCGGATAATTAACGGCTGCGTATCACTTATATAATCAAAACACTCGGTAACTACTTGAGTTACATCGATAGAAGAGTTAAGGATACCCGTGACTACGGTAGTAGGTAAAACAACAAAATTAGGGACTGCATAATCAGCGTCGTATAGTTTTTTTAAATACCAGGCTTTGTTACCTGCGTGTTCTTGTTTCAGGGTGGATGGTATTTCAATATACATATTATTTAAGTATATGACCGATACCGCTTATTCTACGATCTCCAGCGGTATCAGTAACTGTTCCTTCTAGGAGTAGCTGAGTGCGGTCGCTGTGGCGGTTGTGGTAGGTGTTGGTTGTTGAGAGCGTTATCGTACTGGACGCAATGTCAGGCAAGGTAATTGTCCAGGTATCTTTGGTCGGTTGCGTAACCGACGCTCGAAAGGCTTTTTTGGTGTAGCCACGGGCAGCTTCTTTATGTAAGACCCACGTGTGTGAAGGGTACGCTGGATTGGGGGTGTGAACGGTCGTGTCGTCAAGAAGATAAAAGTTGCCTTGTTCATCCCATAGAATAAATTGGTAAGTTGTTGCGTGAAGATTCTCGAGACCAGGAAAATACACGTAATGACGAAAATCTCGAGAGTGAGCCTTTCCAGTAAAAGCTCGCATGGTATATTCCTCACCACGATAACGCACTAGAGCAGTTGTGGCGCTGTGAAATCGAGTATAAAGATCGGTGTGGCGCGTTAAAAAGTCGGCGTGGGGGTCTGTAATTGTAAATTTTAGAGGGTCACTATCGAGAATGACGGTGCCTTCAATAGTGTCGCGAACGGAGAGGTCAGATGCTGGAGTACGTAAGTAGTGTGGTAAAAAATCTGTAGCTATAGGCGAACTAGTAGCCACTAAATCGTAAGTGTACTCATTGTAATTCTGGTTGCCAAGCATTGTTAGGTAATAGTAATGTTCGAAGGTGCCAGCGGCTACTTCTCTTCGATTAAGGTCTAGGGTAATAGCTTGAGGTAAATCACTGGTGCTTGTTTGCCATAAAGTAATACGGTCATTATAAAATCGATGGTTTGTGGTGGTACTAGTTTCCACAATAGTAGCGATTCTGGTATGGTATCGCGTTTCTAGATTTTGGATAAACCACACACTGTAGCCAATAACCAATAATAAAACAATCGTCAGAACTGCAGTGATAATTGGCCAAAAATGATTACGAAAGACAAATATCGTTTGTCGAAAAATAAGTGCTATACTCACAAACAGGCTGGCAGTCGCGATCGCAAATAAAGAAAAAAACTGAGTTAATTGACTTCCCAGACTGAATAACAAATCAGGTGGGACGATGGCGTAGCTAACGTGTGGCGTTGCTATCAGTACACTGATAGAGAACAAAAATACGTACCACTGAAGCATATAGTATAGAATAGCATACAGTAGTATGGAAGAAGGTATCCACAAAATACAATAGTAATATGTGGCTGCATACTTCGTAAGAGAGTTTTGATTAAAATATGTATAGTTATTAGCACTATTTTAATTTAGCGTTATGTTGCGCAGTAAAGTTATTAACGAGTAATTAAGTAACTTATACCCAGTTTTTTGTAATTTATCCACAATTTCTCCCCTATGTGCCCTTGAATGTCAATTTTTTTCTGCGTTGACAAAAAATATCAGTATGTAAAGCTAGTAATAGGTTTGCGTGGTGGTGATTTCTCGATATTTGTCCACAAAAAGTGGACTCGGGCACGTAAACCAAATAATGCTCTACGTTGTACGACAAAAAGCGCCTACGGGCGCTTTTTGTCTCGTTGTTTCTATACTTTTGTAAGCAACTATTTGGTACGTAAAGTAAGATAGATATCTTCTAGAGCCGTTACGGCGTGTCCGGCTGAAATGTTATTTTGGTGATACAAGATGTTGGTGCAGTCACCAGCAGCCCAAATCATAGGTTCTGAAGTCTTTTGATTCCAAGGATCGATTACCAGTCGACCGACAGTGTCTTTTTCAAGAAGATCACCAACCAGCTCGGTATTGGGGACTAGACCGATTTCAACAAATACACCGTTAGCTTCAACTATGACTTCATCTCCCTTAGCGTCATTGTAGACTACTCCGGTTACAAAATTTTCACCAACTATTCGAACCGGTGCAGCGTTGGTGAGGCCGGTGACATTATCGTGCGCTAAGACTCGTTCAACGGTGATAGGGTCAGCTTTGTAGTGGTCGCTTCGTTGTAATAGGGTGACATGATCGGTATAGGCTTGCAGTTGTGCAGCAGATTCAAAGCCAGCATTTCCACCACCAACTACTACTACTGGTTGATCTGTAAACATCGGGCCGTCACAACTGGCGCAGTAGGTGACTCCTTTATTTTCAAATTCAGCAGCTCCAGGAATGTCTAATTTTCGCCGATGTGATCCGGTGGCAATCAATAATGCCTTTGCAGTGTATGTGCTACCATCACCAGTAGTTACTGTTACTCCTTCTTCTAATTTCTCCACTTTAGTCGCTCGTGCAGGTGAAAGAATCTCTACGCAATCATTTGCATACGTACGAACGTGTTCTTCTAAATCTTTTGCGAGTTGAGTGCCGGTGATTGATGGGGTTCCTATCCAGTTTTGGATATCCATTGATTCTGTACTTTGACCACCCCAGCTTTCAGTAATAAAAAGTGTGTGTAAACGCTTACGAGCAGCGTAGACTGCTGCGGCAGTACCGGCAGGTCCGCCACCAATAATAATTAGGTCATACATAATAAGTGATACATTATCGGTGTCTTAGTTGTAACACCAGTTTGTTTAATACGGTCTCTAGCATAGCACGGTATCAGTAAAATAAAGAAACTCCTCAGTGTAGGTACCTACACTGAGGAGTTTCTGCTGAAAGAGTATTATTTTAATTTCGAACGGCGCAGGAAAGCTGGTACTGCTCCCCAGTCATCGTCATCATCTTCATCGATTGGATCAACCGGTTTAGGTTCTGCACTTGGCTTTTTCTTTGCTTCTGCTTCTTTTTCTTTTGGTGTTGGTACTTCGTCTTTTACTGGCATTGTAGATTCTGTTTCACCAGATCGGTCTTTTCGACCCCCAGAAAGTGAGTTAAAAATACGTCCACGTGACGGTTCTTCAGTCGAAGTGTCATCCGAAGTTTCTTGGCTATAAGAAGAAATTGACTCTGGTGCCTGTCGGCTATAGCTTTCATTTCCAGTATGTTCTTCAGGGAAGCCGGTAGCAATAACAGTAACTTTTACTTCATTCTTCTTTAGTTTTTCGTCACGGATGGCACCAAAGATTACTCGCGCCTGGGGGTCAATTGATTCAGTTATGACACGAGCTGAATCTTGAATTTCCAGCATACCTAAATCATCACCGCCAGCAATGGCAAAGAGAACTCCCTTTGCACCGGTGATTGAAACTTCAAGGAGGGGAGAGTTAATGGCTGCTTGGGCCGCTTCCTCAGCTCTTTTTTCTCCACTGGAAATTCCAACTCCCATGAGAGCAGATCCAGCGTTTTCCATAACACTTCGAATATCAGCAAAGTCAACATTGATGATACCTGGCATAGTAATTAGGTCAGAGATACCTTCAACCGCTTGCATAAGTACGTTGTCACATTGTTCAAAAGCATTTTTGACACTGGTCTCCTTATCTACGATTGCCAAAAGCCGGTCGTTCGGAATAGTAATTAGAGCATCAACTTCTTTTTTAAGTTCTTCTATTCCTTGCATGGCAAGACGCATGCGCTCTTGACCTTCAAACAAGAACGGCTTAGTAACTACCCCGACAGTCAGGGCGCCGCTTTCGCGAGCGATGTTGGCAATGATTGGAGCAGCTCCGGTTCCAGTACCACCACCCATACCACAGGTGATGAAGACCATGTCGGATCCTTTGATTGCATTCGAGATTTCTTCTCGGGTTTCGTCTGCAGCGCGACGGCCCATATCGGGATTACCACCAGCCCCGAGTCCACGAGTGAGATTTTTCCCAATATGGATTTTCTTCTTGGCAAGTGAGTGGTGAAGGTCTTGCGCGTCACTATTAACGGCAATAAATTCAACTCCTTTAACTTTTGAGCCGACCATGTGGTTTACTGCGTTACTACCTGAACCGCCAGCACCAACCACACGAATGCGAGCGAAGGATTCTACATCTGATTTGATCTGTTCCATGATAAAAAATTGACTTAGAGGTACTCAACTCTACAAATGCAATGATAATGAATGAGTGACCATATAATACACGCAAATAAATACCCTGTCACCATATTGACATAAGTGTCTTTTATTGCTTTGACTAATTAGAGTTTTTGTTGTTAAGGAAGAAACTGTCCAAACCAATCCCACAGAGAACGACGAGGTTGTTTACTGATGCCAATATTAGAACGTTCGTCTTGTCCGCTGGAGCCAAGCATGCACAAGCCGTACGCTACTGTCCAAGAGGCATCTTTAGTTTTTGTATTTTTACTAAGCTCGAGATGAGCAAATCGAGCGGGTAAGTTAAGAGTGTTTCTCGCTACCTCCTGTGTCATAAGTAAATTAGATCCACCTCCAGTGAGAATAATACCAGCTGGAAGCAAGCCATCTTTTTTTAGTTTTTTAAGGTGATTATCGATTAGCTCAAACATATCAGTTAGTCGCGCAGCAATAATTTCATCGATTTTCTTTTTCGGTACGGTGGTACTGGTCATGCCACCTCGTTTAGCTTTTTCGGCTTCTTCTATCGGGATACGTAGTCCTAGTGCCAGATCGTTGGTAATTTCACTAGATCCAATCGGAAATATTTTAACTGAGATTGGGAGAAAGTCCTCAAACACAACAATCGAAACAGTTTCAGCACCGATATTTGCTAGTACACAGCCAGCCCGTTTCTGTGCTTTGGTAAGTAGTACAAAGCTTGCTGCCAAGGGAGCAGCCATGACATCTTCTACCTGTATACCAGCTGCTTCAACCGCTTTGGTAAGTTCATTGAGGTGTTGCTCAAAGGTAGTGATAAACAATGAGTCCACTTCAAGCTTGGTGCCACGCATTCCTTGTGGTTTTCCTAAGACAAGTTCACCATCAACTCGATACCGCAATGGAATCTGATGGAGGATACGTCGGTTTGGAATGTATTCAATGATTCTATCTTCACTATCGGCACCAACTTTCTCTACGTCACTATCAGTAATTTCTGAATCTGCTCGAGCTGGAATGATTTCTCCTGTGGCGGTTACTTCGTCAAGTCCGATACTACCAATTGAAACGTAGGCTTTTTTTATAGTTACTCCAGCATTTTTTTCTGCCTGTGCTACCGCAGATTTAATACTACGAGCTACTTCATTCTCATTGATGATATACCCATTACGGAGCCCTTTGCTTTCAGCATAGCCGGTACCAAGCAGTTGTGGCAGAGTGCGTTCTTTCTTTGACTGCGGTGCACGAACTACCACCACTTTTACTTGGTGGGTTCCTACGTCGATGCCGGTGATTATATCTGGTCGAGAAGCAGCCATAAAAACTTATTTGATTTTAAACTTAGTGCAGTACTTCTTTTCTGCTTCTTCCATTGTAGCCCCATGCGAATAACCTTTCAAATGAAGTAATCCGTGGATAAAAAGAAAACCGACCTGACCGACCTTGCTGCGGCCGTAGCGTGGGGCGGTTCGATAGATTTTTTGTAAACACAGAAACATTTCACCATGAGTATCATCAAGCGGGAATGATAGTACATCCGGAGTGTAGTCCTTGTTGCGGTAGGCTTGGTTAAGTTGCCGAGCTCGAGTTTCGCCTACAAATACTAACGAAAGTTCGTAGTTTGAACCCAAAATTGTATCCTTAATTTGCTCGTAAGGAAGACGAGGGTAGGTACGAGTCGTATGAGTAACTGTGACGCAAGACATGATTGTATGAGTATGACATATAAACCTGTGAACGAAAAATCGCTCACCTTAGTAAGTGAGCGATTTTTCATAGTAGGGATAAAAACTACTACCGTCGACGACGAAATTCTTGGATTTTGCCTAGTTTAACGAGTTTTTCGTAGGTGGCTTTTTTATCAAGTTTCTTTAAGCGAGCCATTTTCTGTACGTTCTGACTTTTGGTTCGAGCGTGATATCGTTCACTACGCATTCGAGGAATAATTCCCGAGTTTTGTACACGTTTAGTAAAGCGGCGGATTACGTTCGCGCTACTTTCAGTGTTATTTCTTTCTACTTGTACATTGATTGCCATAAGTGCCAGAATAGTAGCATATCTATACCAAAGTGCAAACGGATAGATTTTCGGTTAGGAACGAGCTACGCGCTTTAATTTGCGGATTAATTTATCGTAGGGAAGGGTTTCTTGATTGCGAGCCTGCATGTCACGTAGGATTACAGTTCCTTCGACATATTCTTTTTGGCCAATGATAATCGCATAAGGTACCTGTAGCTTTTCAGCGTCTCGCAATTGTTCTGAAAGCGAATCGTGTGCTACTCGATGAGTGGCTGGAATACCAGCGTGTCGAAGTTCATTCAATAACGCGAGAGTGCGCATTTTTGGTCCAAAACCTAGTTGTATCACGTATACTTTTGGTCGCTTGGCTTTTGTTCGTGGGAGACGAGCTGGAAGAGGGTGGTCTTTTAAAATCATTACCGCACCAGCGGCAGAAATTGGCTCTTCGGTGTGTTGCTCCATAAAAACATCGTACCGTCCGCCACGGATATGTAATTCGGGAAGGGGGGTGGTGTCCTGCTCGCTGTATAGATCAAATGCAAACAGAGCATCAGAGTAGCACTGGTGGTGTCCGAGTAGCTTAGGATCAATTTCGTATGGAGTGTTGGTCATGTCGAGGTATTCAATCACTTCTCTAAAGTGTTTGCGACTAGAATCACTGAGATACTCTAAAGGGCTAGGAGCTTTTAAGGCTAATTCATGCTCCTTTTCAATCATATGCATAAGGGCAAGATGGGCGTGCTCTTTCATAAGTTCTCGAGCGGCAGGGGGGAGGTGGTCAATGCGTTTTCGTAAAAAGTTGGTGAGCTCACGATGGTATCGCGTTGAAGAGTCACTGTCACCGAGTGAGTTGATACGCACGCTATAGTTTTCGTAACCGAGTTCTCGTATAGTTGCTTGCAATCCTTGGAGGAGCAACGCTTCGGCAATACTTTTTTTGACGTGAAAAACGTGTAGTCCGATAGCTATCTCATTACTTCGCGGAACAGCTCCAATCGAGTAGGTGAATATTGGAGTGTCGCTAAGACCCTGTAATCGGTGTTCAGTATAAAGGGGAAGTCCATTAGCCAGGAGACCATATGTATCATCTTGTTTACGATCCTTAGCACTCGCGGTGTGGGAAAGAGTACCGGCAACATTTTTACAAGCTGGATTCTTTTTAAACTGTGCGGTGGGCTGAAAACCAAAGTTCTCGGCAACCTCAGCAACAGTTTTGATGAATTGGGTGGTTGAGTAGTTTGGATTCATGAGATGGGTGGTTAGCGAGTAGTGCCTGGGTCAGGTTGCGGATAATTGCCGGGAAGGACACTGAATTCGGTTGGGGGGAAGAGTCGTAAAAGAGCTCGTCCCATAATATATTCTTTTTGCAAAATACCCCAAACTCTCGAATCAGAGCTGTGGTCACGGTTGTCACCCATGACAAAATATTCGTCTTCACCGAGTGTCTGTTCTAGATGACCGTTGGGAGTCATCTTTTCCACGTAAGGCTCCTCTAAAGGAAAGCCGTTCGGAGCCGCGGTATTTTTAATGGATACGGTATCACCATCGATTGTGATGGTGTCACCAGGTACTCCAATAATACGTTTGATAAAGAACTTGCTAGGATCTTGCGGGTAGCGAAAAATCGCCACGTCGCCACGGTCGGGATTGCCTATGTGGTAAGAAATCTGGTCAACAATTAGGTATTCATTATTATGGAAGGTGTCTTCCATAGAAGCTCCAGATACAATAAATGGTTGAGCAACGAACATTCGTATTGGAATAACAATCAGCAACGCAATGAGCGAGAACTTGATAATTTCTAATAACGGATGTTCTTGTTTTTTGTTTGGATCAGCAGTGGGCACAGAAAAGTTGGGGGTACCAGAAGAGTGGTCAAGGGCAGAAGTAGAAAGGTCTTTTGGAGGGGTGTGCGACATAACTGCGTGAACGATTTATGCATATTATACGCGAGCTGGACACTAAAAACAAATCACCAAAAAACTGTTGTTCTATCGCTATTTTTTTTAGTTCACGGTACTATGAGATTATGATATATCTGGTGGGATTAGGAAATCCTGGAGCACAGTATGCGAATACTAGGCATAATATTGGCTGGTTGGCACTTGATGCTGTTGCAAAAACAGAGGTTGGGTCTGAAACAGAGCGTGTGGCTCATTGGTCGGCCAATATACAACGACTGAACATAAAAGATGTGCCAGTTATTTTGGTGTACCCAGAGACCTATATGAACCGTTCTGGTGAAACAGTCAGGGCTATCTTGAAGGATGACCCCGATGCAGAAATAGTGTTGGTGCATGATGATGTGGCCCTACCGCTAGGGCAGCTTCGGATAGCTTGCGGTCGAGGAGATGGTGGACACAATGGTGTGCGGTCAGTTTACGCGCAAACAAAACGCAAAGACTTTGTGCGTTTACGGATTGGGGTGGCGCCGGTTAACCCGGTGACTGGTCGTCATAAAGTGGTGGATGGAGCTGCATTACGACGGCATGTGCTAGGATCGTTTGCATTTTGGGAGCGAACGCGGGTTACAGCTGCGTGTCAAAACGCAGTAGCAGCTCTGAGTACTGTGGTAAGTAAAGGGCCTGAGACGGCCATGAATCAGCATAACTAATAAAATTAAGTTATCTCCAGATTAGATTGTTGTAAGGTTACAAAAAGAACGACAACCATTTGGTTGTCGTTCTTTTTACTTATCTCACTTTGGAGAATTTACGCCTCTGCTTCTTTGTTTTTAAAGGAAAGGGTCATTCGTTGTTCATTTGGTTCGAAGAGTGTAATTGTGAATGGATACACGCTTCCTAGTGAAAGTGACTGCTTCATGTCATCTTCTGATTCAAATTCAGAAATATGTACCAATCCAGCCACTCCTTCTTCAATTGAAGCCAGAGCACCATGTTTATTATACTTAATAACCACTGCGTCAACAGACTGTCCTTTGGTGTATTTTTTCGCCGCTGCTTCCCATGGGTTTTCTCGTAGTTGTTTGATTGATAGAGAGATTTTGTCATCTTTTACTTCAATGACTTTTACTTCTACCTTATCGCCAACTTTGTAGAGGGAACGGGTATCTTCGACAAGGCCCCAGTCAAGTTCAGAAATATGCACCAAACCTTCTAGACCAGATTCAATTTTAACAAAGACACCAAAATCTACCGCTCCAGTAACCTCTCCAGTAACAACATCACCAGCTTCGTACTTGTTGACTTTTTCCTCTTTCTCTTCCTTTTCTTGTGGACTCTTCTCTGAGAAGATTAGTTTTTGTTCTTTGGAGTCGGCGGTAATCATTACCACATGTAATTGGGTGCCAACCAGTTCCTCAAGAGCTGAAAGGATTCGGTCTTTATCACCGTCAGCTACCCGTGGATAGTGTTCAGCTGAGAGCTGTGAAGCTGGTAAGAAGCCGTGGATACCTTGCCAGTCAAGGATCAGACCACCTTTATTGGCTTCTTTTACGGTAAGAGCCATGACCGTTTGGTTTTTGACCGCTGCTTCAGCGTCAGACCAAATTAAGGCTTGCCGGGCTTCTTTGAGTGAAAGTTCAATATATCCATCTTCGTTTTCACTTTCTACTACCTTGGCAGCGATAGTGTCGCCGACAGTTACTTTACGAAGAATATCTCGAGCGTTCATGAACTCTCGACCATAAATGATACCGGTACCAAATGGTGGGAGGTCAATATAAACTCGTGCTCGACCAATGGCTGAAACGACACCTTCAATCACTTGTCCTGATTCAGGAGAATCAGGAGTAGCTGCGACCACTTGCTCCATATCGGCTGCGTGTGCAGTTTGGGTTTGGGTGGTGTCGATATCGACTTCGCCGGCTGGGTTAGTAGTAGTTGGTTCTATATCTGTAGTTGTATTCATTTTTTTGTAGCTGTAGACAGTGTCTCCGACGTCTCAGTTTCTCGTAGCCGTTTAGTCATAGGCGAGGGGATTACTCACCGTCCACAATGTTTATAATTACCCTGTGTAGGTGGCACAAATATAGCAAAAAACCATATATTTGCAATCTAAGACTAGTCAGACTTGGTACCTAATCGTGAGACGTGTATACTGGTGGTCTATGGTGATTACGTATCATGGTGGACAGTATTTCAAATTAGTGAGAGGCGATACGGTTATTGCCTTTAACCCCATTGCAAAAGATAACCCGGCGCAGTGGCCAACAGTAAAGTTTGGAGCTAATGTCGGCTTTTCTTCATTGCAGCACCCAAATTTTAATGGGTTTACACAGTTGTCGAGTGCAAATCGACAGCTATTTACCATCGAAAGTCCGGGTGAATACGAAGTAGGTGACGTAACTGTACATGGGTTTGGAGTTAAAACTACGTATGAAGGGGTGGCTCGCTATAATACTATTTACCAAGTGCAATTTGATGGTATAAACATTGTTTTTCTTGGTGTGCTAGATGATCCAGATATTGGGTCAGATATTTTGGGTGCACTGGCAGACGTTGATATTATCTTTCTGCCAATTGGAGGTGGAGATGTACTGGAAGCACCACAGGCATCCAAGTTAGCTGTTAAATTAGAAGCACGTTGTGTAATACCAATGCATTACGATAAAGCAGCCCTGCAAACGTTTTTGCAGGAAGAGGGGGTAGAGAAGTTGAAGCCAGTCGATAAACTTACTATAAAAAAGAAAGACCTTGCTGAAATGACTGGAACAGTAGTTGTGTTGCAGTCATAAAGGAGCGTACAAGCGTGATATAATCGCAGTACATGATGCGCAAATTCTTATTCTACCTGCAACGTCAACCGCGAGAAACGCGTGTACATTATGCTTTTGTTGGGTCGGTTATAACAACCGGAATAATTGCGTTGGTGTGGATGAGTTATATTGCAGCGTATCCTACTGCAAGTACTTACACCGCTGCTTTGAGTGAAAGTAATCGACCATCGGTGGTAGCAGATGATGTGCAACCAAGCTCAGCCCCTCTTGGTGGTTTTTGGAAAGAATTTAAAGAGCAGGTAGCTGAGTTGGGTGATATAAAAAATGATTTGCAAAGTGCGTTTTCCTCAAGTACTAAGGACACCAATACGGCTGGAGAATCCGCTGGCACGCGCAACTACGCAACCACCACCGACGCTACAAAACGGAATGTGACTATTACTCATGAGTTCAACCAAGCGACAACTACACAAGACGAAGAGGGTGGTCACACCGCGAGTACAAGCAGAGACAGGTTTTAGTGTGTCTCTTGTGCTATACTAGGCTCGATTTATTAAGTTAGACGAACGGTTAAGTCTGTTTATCCTATGCCCAAAAAGAAACTTGCAACTTCTGAACCACAACCAGACAACAAAATAATCTCCCAAAGTATCGTGGGTGAGATGGAGGCTTCGTATCTCGATTATGCGATGTCGGTAATTACTTCGCGCGCACTGCCTGATGTGCGTGATGGGCTTAAGCCAGTGCATCGTCGTATCCTTTACTCTATGCGACTTAATGGGTTAACGGCAAATGCAAAGTTCCGTAAGTCAGCTACTGTGGTGGGTGATGTGCTCGGTTCGTTCCATCCGCATGGAGACAGCTCGGTGTATGAAGCGATGGTAAAGCTGGCGCAGCCGTTTGCAACTCGGTATCCGTTGGTGATTGGGCAAGGTAACTTCGGTTCGGTTGATGGCGATTCCGCGGCGGCATACCGTTATACCGAAGCAAAGATGTCTAAATTAGCGGAAGAAATTTTGCGTGATCTAGAAAAAGATACGGTCGATTGGCGACCTAACTTTGATGGTACAAAACGCGAGCCAGTGGTACTACCAGCTGCTGCACCAAACCTCCTATTGCTTGGTTCTTTAGGAATTGCGGTCGGAATGGCTACCAATATTCCACCACATAATTTACGTGAAGTAACCGATGCGGTGGTTCATTTGATTAATAACCCAAAAGCAACTACAGAAGATTTACTACAGTTCGTAAAAGGGCCAGATTTTCCGTTGGGTGGTATTGCTTACAACCAGAAAGACATTGCGCAAGCGTATGCCAATGGTAAGGGAGGAGTAGTGGTACGAGCTGAAACAGAGGTAATTGAAGATAAAAAAGGAGCTTTCTCGATATTGATTACATCGCTACCGTTTCGAGTTAATAAAGCTGATTTATTAGAAAAAATTGCAAACTTAGTTCGCGATAAAAAGATTGAGGGCATTAAAGAATTACGAGACGAATCAACTAATGATATTCGGGTTGTAATTGAACTAAAGACTGGTGCGCAGCCCCAGGCACTTTTGAATAAGTTATATAAATTTACCTCATTAGAGGATACTTTCCATTACAACATGGTGGCGTTGGTAGATGGGGTACCACAAACATTGTCGCTAAAAACAATCATACAAGAGTACGTGAAGCATCGAGCTGAAGTGGTGCGTCGGCGTACGGAGTATGACCTCGGTAAGGCTCGCGACCGAGAACATATTTTATTGGGTCTTAAAAAGGCCCTCGATCATATCGATAAAATTATTAAATTGATTCGAGCCGCCAAAGATGTGCCAACTGCACATGCTGGATTAATGAAAGAGTTTAAGTTCTCTGAAGTGCAGGCGCAAGCTATTTTGGATATGCGGTTGCAGAAACTGGCTGGCTTGGAACGCAAAAAGATTGAAGATGAGCTAGCACAGATTCAAGAATTGATTAAAGAACTTGAATCCATTTTGAAAAGTAAAACGAAGATGAATAATCTAATCCTAAAGGAGCTGCAAGCGGTGGCAGATGCCTTTGGTGATGAGCGCCGTACCAAAATTGTAAAAGGAGGAGTGAAACAGCTCAACCCAGAAGACTTTGTGCCTGATGAAGAGAGTGTGTTGGTCTTAACAAAGGGTGGCTACGTGAAGCGTACCAATCCGACAGAATATCGAACACAAAAGCGAGGTGGAGTCGGAGTGGTTGATCTTAATACCAAAGAGGAAGACGTGGTCACCAATATGTTGACCACCTCAGCGCACAGTGATCTTTTGTTCTTTACTGATACTGGTAAGGTATATCGCTGTAAGATGTACGAAATCCCTGAGGGTCGTCGAGCTACAAAGGGAAAATCAATAATGAACTTCCTGTCACTACAATCTGATGAACGAGTGACGTCTGTGCTAGCAGTACGTCCTGAAGAGTGGGAGGGTGAATGGAGTCTTTCAATGGTCACCAAACGCGGAGTGGTGAAGAAAAGCGATGCGCAAGCCTTTAAAGATGTACGGCGTAGTGGTTTGATTGCCATTACCTTAAAAGAAGGTGACGCTCTAATCGCTGCTCGGTTTGTGTCAGAAAAAGACACTGTCATGTTGGTGACCCGCCAAGGTCAGTCAATTCGTTTTGCGGCCACTGATGTGCGTGAAATGGGCCGAGCCGCTAGTGGTGTTACTGGCGTGAAGCTTGGTAAAAAAGACCGCATTGTCTCGGTGGCTATTTTGCCAGAAAAACCAAAGGACTACGAGGTGTTGGTGGTCACTGAGCAAGGGTATGGAAAGACCACTGATGCAAGTGACTATAAAGTACAGAAACGAGGGGGTACAGGTATTAAAACCGCTAAACTAACTGCCAAAACAGGTGAAATTGTTGGTAGTGTAGTACTTTCGCCAGATGAGCGAGCTGATGGCGAGTTAGTGGTGATGAGTCAGAAGGGGCAGGTAATTAAATTGCCGTTGGCTGATGTGCCAAATCTTGGTCGTCAAACTCAAGGAGTGCGGGTGATGAAAATGCGTACTGACGATGCAATTGCAACAGTAGTATTTGTCTAAGCAAGATTCGTCATACACAATTGTTAATGTAGAGTGGGTATGAAGTAAGGTATACTAAACAGCATGATACCGACACGTTTTGTTCAGCCCGAGGTAGTTACTTCTCATTTTTATTTACGGCCAGGTGATGCGGTGGCCGACTTAGGGGCTGGTAGTGGTTATTTTTTACAAAATTTGGTTGATGGTGTGACCGAGACGGGTACTGTATATGCATGTGAGATACAGCGACCGTTGGTAGAAAAACTGGGGGAGCTGGTGCGTCGAGAAGGTTGGTCAAACGTTCAGTCACTGTGGTGCGACTTGGAGGAAGCTGGCGGTGTTCCGTTAGCAGATAACGCTGTTGATGTCGCTATTCTTATTAATACTCTGTTTCAATTTGATAATAAAGCTAGTGCGATTCAAGAGGCATGCCGAATCATCCGACCAGGGGGTAAGCTCTATATTGTTGATTGGTCAGAATCATACCAAGGGATGGGGCCAACAGCCGATATGCTCGTGAGTGAACAAGCGGCTACTGATTTAGGGGAAGCAAACGGTTTTTCATTAGAAACAACGTATCCGGCTGGTGATCATCATTACGGGTTAGCGTTTCGTAAGCAATAATTTTATGAGTAGTGCACCACGTCCATTTCAAGTCGGCCTTTATTTCGTTTTTGGGGTATTATTTTTTGTTGCTTTGATTCTACTCAGTACCTTTTCTGGTTTTGGAGGCGGTGGGGGTTCTGCTATTCATCCAGTTTTAATTTGGGGTACGTTGAATGAGAATACATTTGACGTACACCTACAATCGCTCCGTAACAGCGACCCACAAATGGCTCAGGTTCGCTATACGCAAGTGAGTGTAGAAGACTTCAACACGGAGCTACTCAATGCAATTGCTTCAGGTAGGCAACCAGACTTAGTTTTAATACCGCACACGATTTTTACTCAAGAACGGAGTAAATTGCTACCAATTAATTACGAAGTTTTGCCTCGCCGCACTATTCAAGACACGTACCTAGAAGGGTTTGAAGTATTTACTCGGACAGATGGTATGTATGCTGTGCCGTATCTAGTCGACCCGCTAGTAATGTATTGGAATCGTGATATATATTCAAATAACGGCATCGCAACCCCACCTAGAACATGGGAAACAATGCTTAACAACGTAGTACCAACTGTCGTAAGGCGAGATACGAGTCGCCGAATTTCTATGAGTCCGATTGCTTTAGGTGAATATCGTAACAACGAACATGCGTATCGAACTGTCTCTATGCTTCTGCTGCAAAGTGGTAGTGAAATGGTGCAAGAAGACACTGGAGGTACGTATCAGGTGTCTTTAGATTCAGCTCGACCATCGGCCCCTAGTAATCCACTAATGAACAGTTTGCAATTTTATACTCGATTTGCGAATCCTGGAGATGCGCTGTACAGCTGGAACCGAACCAAGAATACTGACCGGAAAGAATTTTTGGCTGGAACACTAGCAACATACTTTGCGCCAGGTTCTGAGATTGAATTGTTGCGTCGACAAAATCCAAATTTGAATTTTGATGTGACCGAGGTTCCGCAATCCTCTGGGGCTACAGTACGACGAACGTATGGCGATTTTTATGGTTTTGCAATACTTCGTACGGCAAACAACCAGGCTGGTGCTTACCGTGTAGCACAAATTATGTCTTCACCACAAAACAATCTTACAATTTCTAATCGCCTGAATATGGTGCCCGCTCATCGGTCGTTGGTAGCGCAAGGTAATGCAGCGCCGGCCCTCCAGGTATCGTACACCAGTGCGCTGATAGCTAGAGGGTGGCTCAATCCAGTGTTTAGAAATACTGATATTGTATTACAACAAGCAGTTGAAGATATCTTGGCAGATCGGCGTAGTTTAAATCAAGTTCGTAGTGATGTACTAGCAAGGTTGCGCGATCTCTATTAAATTCTTTTATGAAATATATTTTTTACACTGGACCAATAACCTTCGCAAGCATTGCCCTTGTTGCCATGTGTGTGCCACAGCCTGTTCAAGCTCTCAGTTCTGGTGCATCGGTACGCTTACAAAATCCTTTAGTAACCGATACTATTCAAGAGTTTTTACTCGCAGTGTTACGAATCTTTATGATCGTAGCAATTCCAATTGTAATCTTGTTTATTATTCTCGCTGGGTTTAAATTTGTGACTGCACAAGGTAATGCAGAAGAGCTGCAGACTGCCAAACGAGCTCTCATGTATGCCCTTATAGGTGGACTAATTATTTTAGGTGCGGTGGTAATTGTGGGAATCGTGACTAACTTAGTAGGGGTTTTTACTGGTGGATCATAATATAATACGGTACTATGGATCTTACCCCACCGTTTATTGAATCAGCTACAAGTATGACTTTTCAAGACTTAATTGATACATTTCTTCAAATTATTAACGAAGTACTGATTCCAATATTACTGACAGTGACACTGGCGGTAATCATTTGGAAAGTGATTGAAATGTTGTTATTGCACCCAGGTGATGAGCAGGCGAGAACTAGCGGTAAACGAGTAATCGTTTTAGGGGTTATAGTAATGACCGTAATCTTATCTGTATGGGGGATTGTAGCTTTAATTCGTACCAGCATTTTTGGCTAACGCCTTAGGTGTGGGTAAGATTGCTTGTAGGGCTTTATTTGTACTATAATAAAAGCACAAGCCAATTGTATTAATAGTAAAAACACTGTATGAAAAAATATACACATTCACTCACACTGCTGGCTCTATCAGCTCCGATGCTGGTTAGTGCTGATAGTGGCTTATTCTCTGGAGAAGCTGGAAACTTTGGCGAATTTGCGACCGGTTTAACAAACTTAATCAACGGCTACCTGATTCCGCTCTTTATTGCGATTGCAGTACTCGGATTCATTTGGGGAGTATTCAAATACTTCATCTTAGGTAGTGATGATGAAGAGAAGCGAAAAGAAGGTCGATCGCTTATGCTTTACGCAATCATTGGGTTCGTAGCGATTGTCGCCTTGTGGGGAATTGTCGAATTCGTCGCCGGCGCTTTCGGTGCTGAAGTCGGTGGTGACCTTGGTGGCTACAGTACTGGCCCAGATGCTGGTGGTAGTTAGAAACAAGTGTTGTAAAAAAGTTGTAACAAAATCCCCGTTAGGGGATTTTGTTTGTAAAACTACTTATGATTTTGTTACGTGTGGTAAAATAAAAGTATTCGTTAATCTGAAAATATAGATATATGCATTTGCCTTACTTTTTCGTCGCTAGTATTTGGGTTACCTTGTTTGCCCCCTCGTTGGTATTGGCTGACTCTCCAGATTCTTTAGTAGACGGGGGTGCTGGTGGCTTTGGCACGTTTGCATCGGGAGTTATTGCACTGATAAATGGTTACTTAATTCCGCTTTTTATAGCGATTGCAGTGCTGGCTTTTATTTGGGGGGTTACCAAGTACTTTGTTATAAATAGTGATAACGAAGAGAGTCGTAATGATGGTAAGATGCTAATGTTGTACGCCATTATCGGTTTTGTGGTAATCGTAGCCTTGTGGGGAATTGTCACCTTCGTAGCTTCCGCAATCGGTGTTACTCCTGGTGCCGCTATTGGTGGTTATCCGATTGGTCCTGGTCCTTCAGGTAGTTAATTCTCACATAATTTTAGTTTGCTATGGGTCCAAGTGATAGTGGAATGTCAGTAGTAGAGCAACGCGCAACCGACGAGGCGATGGCTTTTATGGAAATAGTAAATGAAACTATTCTTACGCCACTAATACTACTTTTAAGTGGTCTAGCGCTCCTTGTTTTTATGTATGGTGGTTTTATATATCTGCTTAATGCCGATAATGAACAGGCTCGAGCAGAGGGAAAAAAGCACATGCTCTACGGGGTGATTGGCCTGGTGGTCATGATGTCGGCCTATGCCATCTTACGTATCTTAGCTGCAACGTTCGGTTTAGAAGGGACCTTGGACGAATTGCGTCCGTTTGGCTCCTAAAAGAAAACCGCCCCTCAGAGACTGAGAGGCGGAAGTATGGGAAACCAGAATGTTCTTATCGGTCGTAGTTCTCTGGCAAAAACGGTTGAAACAACCATTCAAAGAACGCATTGGTGCCGTTGTACACAACGGCGTTGGCGTCTTCGTGACTGAGAAGAAGATAGAGCAGAACCAGCACAATGGCTACTGGTGCAACGTAGATGATAGTCGATACCATCAGTTGACGAGCAGCCGGGAAGATCAGGATTATCACAATCCCAATCGTGATGTGATAGTGCTCGGTAATCCATTCCCAGATTGGTTCCCACCAGGCGCTCAGCACACCATCAGGGCGGGAAGGGAGGACGTCAGTAACGCCCTCCCCGAGTTTGCTGAAGTCAGTGTTCAGTAAGGCCGTCACTCCCACCAATCCAATCAGGATGATAAGAATGATGGTGGACCGGTTTACGTAACGGCTCATAAGTTACTCCTCTTCATTGTTTGTGAGTGATGCGTGTGTAGCGGCAGCGCGAGTTAGGTCGCCACCTCCACCAGTGGTGTGAACGAGTTTGACCCCTTTCACCCCACTTTGCATGAGAGCGATGATTCGTGTGGTTTCATCGGTCTCTTCACCCTCTTCTGGCCGCAGCAGTACGCGAGCGTCTTTTTGGGCCTGAGCCAGACCCATGGTTTCAAGACGCCGTTGTCCGACTGCTTCAGCCTCTTGGGCTGCGCGTGAGACCTCCGCTGACAACGAGATGTTGCCAATGACAGTCCCGACAATCCGGCCACCAGTGGCTCGAATAGTTGGCGCGAGTTTTTCGCGCAAACTTAGTTCAGTTGCTCCGAAGAGCGATTCGCCGTTCTCGGAATCCCGATTAGTGAAAAAACGTGGATGACCGTGCTGCTTGATGTGACTCATTAAGTGCTCGTCACTGTCGTAAGGCTCCTCATTAGAGGCAAGGTTGGCAAACAGATCGCCAACCCGGTTGGTCACCACGCTCCCTTCGGGCAGATGCTCGATAGTTTGGGTGGTGAGTGCAACACGTACAGTTTTGCCTTCCGTGAGAGACGAGATGACGCTCTTGAGAGACGTCACGTCGATATCGCGAAAGTAGGCAAACGCCTTGCGCAGCCCAGCACGAGCTTGGTCAGCAATCCGCAGGACTGGGTCAGTGGTCTTGGCGAAGATGAGTGGTCGCGTGATTACAAACGACACCAAGAAGGTAGAAGTAACCGTACTGCCACCGCGGGTGACATTTTCGATGGCGATCATCTCTTTGTCGCTGGCACTGTTCCAGATCGGGAGGATATAAATCCCGACATAGACCAGCCCATCGGCTTCACCAACCGGAGTGTTCTTTTGCACTTTTGCTCCGTAGAGCGAGGCACGGTTCACTCCAAAACCCAGAATCGTTGGAAGCCACGGTTGGTCGCCCTCGGTCAGGTAGAACGGAAGACGGTTACCGAGCCAGGTAATGATACCCACATAGTCGTTGGGGATATGCATATACCGATGGGTTGGCTGTCCATCCGAAGCCTGATCTGGCGTGTGTCCGTAAAAGGGGGCTTGGTTCGGCCACCAAATTAAGATCGTAATCACGATTGTGGTGATAGCAAACAGCCAAGTTGGCACGGTCATTTGCACGAGCGTAAACCCGAGAAAGACGACGCTCATCAGAAAAGTAGTAATCCAGATAGAAAGGATTGGCCGTAGAATGAGCTGAGCCACAAATGGGCTGAGGTAGGTTCCGTGAAGTTTGACGGCGTGTTCGTTGCCTTCGTCTTCATCGGCCCTCTGTCTTTCTTGGTCGTTTTCTTCCAAGCTGTTGCTGAAGTCATCGAAGTTGACGGTGACTTCTTTGGTGAAGAAGTTGCCAGACCGACTGAAGGTGATGAAAGTCACCAAGGCGCCGGTGCTGAGCAACCAGAGCATCAGTAACCACCACAGGTTACCAAAGATGGTGCCAATCAGCCCGAACCACTGGTAGTGGTACAGCAGGCCGAAGGTGCCGGCCATGATCGCGATTACAGCGACCACGCTGAGAGTCATACGTAACATTTGATTTCCTTTCAAGGAACGTTACCCACTTGGGGTAGATAAGTTGAAAACCTGCAGGAGCAGGCTGAATCTTTTTATATAATAACATATTTTGAACAAAAGTCAATGTTATCAGTAACGACTCAGCTATGTTGTGGTTAACGTGTTTTTATGTTTAAGTTATGCCTACTTATGGAAATAGCTTTATTGTTAGTGCCGTGGTTAGCCTTGCTGACACTTTCTGTGTATGTGCTGTTGCGTGGGGCTGATGCATTTGTGGCTGGTGCTTCTCGGTTGGGAGTGATTTGGGGACTTGGCCCGTTCGTGGTTGGTGTGCTGATTGTCGGGTTGGGTACTTCGTTGCCGGAGCTGGCAACTTCGATTGCTGCTCTAGGAAAAGGAGCAAACGAAATAATTTTAGCAAATGTAGTTGGGTCAAATATCACAAATATTCTTTTAGTTGGTGGTTTTTTGGCTTTATTAAGCAAGCGAATTCAAATCAAAGAAAACTTACTCCTTTCAGAATTACCATTATTTACGATTGCGACGGTACATTTTGTACTAATTATGCATGATGGGATAGTGTCTCGTTTGGAGGGGTGGCTGTTGGTGGGAACCTTAGCAGCGTACCTGTGGTACCTGTGGAATCACGCTGGCGATCACCCTGTCGCAGCCCAGGTTGAGCCACAAAAAGATGACGATCCCTATGAGGCGTTTACGTATGCACTAGGAGGAGTGTTGGTGACTATATTGGGAGCACATTACAC